>Ga0070727_10000970_pt1 | contig 31847 bp, 21 predicted proteins | sample tdAd472_FD_66722 | JGI IMG/M metagenome (GOLD analysis project Ga0070727, IMG submission 66722) | Marine sediment microbial communities from the Atlantic coast under amendment with organic carbon and nitrate - tdAd47.2 | ecosystem: Environmental > Aquatic > Marine > Coastal > Sediment | place... | reverse complement strand
CTCGACAAAGGCGACGCCAAGCGCGCGGCCAAGCTGCTCGAGGCCGAGGTCGAACGGCGCCCCAACTCGGCGCGCAGCTGGCTAGCCCTGGGGATCGCGCGCACCCAGCTCGCCGAAGAGTCGCCGCCCCTGCTCTACGAGGCCAAGGCCGCCTACGAGCGCGCCCTGGAGCTCGACGAGGGCAACTGGGCCGTCCACCACAACTACGCGCTCTGCGCCGAGCGCTTCGGCAACTACCTGTTCGCGATGCAGCAGTACGAGCGCGCCATCGAGCTCGACCCCGACCAGGGCGCCCCCTACGCGAACCTCGCGCGCCTGCTGCAGCGTGGCGGCAAGCCCGACAAGGCGCTGAGCCTGCTCGAGATCGGCTCGAACCAGGTCCCGGACGACTACGAGATCGCCTACCAGCGCGCCTACCTCCTCGCCCAGGCGGGGCGGAACATCGAGGCCCGCGACTCGCTGCGGCGGTTCATCGAGCTCGCCCCCGCCGACGACCCCCGGCTCCCCGAGGCCAACCGCGGCCTCAGCGGTAACGGCGGCTAGGGTCGTGAAACCAGGCACCAGCACCTCTCTCCTCGGGCGGGTGGTGCTCCTGATCGGGCTCTCGCTGTTTGGTGTCGAGCTCGCGGTGCTGGTGGTGTTCACCGGTTTCGCCTACGGCGAACGCGTGGACGACCGCGCGGACAAGCTCGATCGCTACGCGATGCAGATCCGCGAGGGGGTGCGGGCGGCGGTGCTCAGCACACGGCCCGACGACGCGGCCATCGACGCCCAGCTCGCCCAGGCCATGCAGAGCGGCGAGCACGCCCCCAGCGCCCCCCCCGGCTCTCGGGTCGCTCCGGTCGACTTCCCCGTCGAGGCCTGGGTGTTCGGCGACGAGCAGGCGCGCCTGTTCCGCGGCGGCCGGCTGCTGGCCGACCCCGATTCGAGCTGGGAAGGGCCCTGGCCCGACGAGGTCCGCGCCCTCAACACGGGCGGCGACCTCCCAGGCAAGGTCCTCCGCGACTCGGAGCAGATCGTGCGGGTCGAGCCGATCCCCTCCGGCGACAACGGCCCACCGGCGGGCGTGCTCTACGTGCGCACCGACCTCCGCGACCTGCGCTGGGACGTGCTGCAGAGCAGCCTCATCGCCTTCGCCGCGGGGGCGATCGCGGTGTTCGTGACCGCCCTGGTGACCCTGTTCTACCTGCGCCGGGCGCTGCTGCACCCGCTCTCGCAGATGGTGCGCGCCGACAACGCCGCCCGCGGCGGCGACCACGAGCAGGGGCTGGTGCCGACCCACGAGATCCCCAGCGACGAGATCGGCGCGATCATGCGCAGCCGCAACCGGCTCTACCAGAACATGATCGAGGCTCAGGAAGACCTCGACCGCAAGAACGCACTCCTCGCGCAGCAGCGCGAAGAGCTGCGGGTGTGGGGGCGCCGCCTGGAGAAGCTGGTCGAGGAGAAGACGGAGGCACTCCTCCAGGCCCGCGATCGGCTGCACCAGACCGAGAAGCTCGCGGCGGTCGGTCGGCTGGCCGCCAACGTGGCCCACGAGATCAACAACCCCCTGGCGTCCATCGCCGGCTACGCCGAGGCGGCCCGCGAGGACCTCAAGGACGGCAGCCCCGACGAGGTCGAGTCCGCCCTCGGGACCATCGAAGAGCAGGCCTACCGCTGCAAGGACATCCTCAAGCGCTTGCTGGGCCTCGCGCGCGCCGACGCGCTCGAGACCGAGCCCGTCGCCCTGCGCTCGCTGATCGAGTCGACCCTCGCCCTGGCTGGACCCCGCGCCGAGCAACGGGGGGTGACCCTCGAGCTGCTCGAGACCCCGGGGGACCTTGGGGTCGAGAGCGACCCCGGCGCGCTGCAGCAGGTCGTGCTGAACCTGGTCGAGAACGCCGTCGACGCCGCCGCCAACGCCGAGCCCGCCTGGGTCCGCGTGCGCGCCCTCGCCGACGGCGAGCGCGCGGTGCTCGTCGTCAGCGACAGCGGCCAGGGGATCCCGCCCGAGATCGCCGAGCACGTGTTCGACCCCTTCTACACGACCAAGCCGATCGGCCGCGGCACCGGCCTCGGCCTCGCGATCTGCCAGAGCCTCGTAGAGCGCCTCGGCGGGCAGCTCGAGCTGGACCCCGGCACCGGCGAGCGCGGCGCGACCTTCCGCGTGATCCTCTCCGGACGCCTGTTCGACACGTCAGCGGTTCAGCCCCCCCTCCCCGCCCGCGTCTGAGCCCGAGCCGGCTACCGACTCTTGCTAGCTCGCCTATCCTCTTCCCATGAAAAGACTTGAGACTTTTTTGTGATGGGGCTTGGATGAGATGGGTTTTGGGACTAAATTCCCAAACATGAGCAATGGGAATGAAATCCCAAATGGTTCGCAGGGCACCCCTGAGCTCCTGGCCGAGTCAGCGAGCAAGATCCTGCGCGCGCTAGCGCGAGTCCTGTTGCGTAACGGCGTTGCCTGCGGCACGGCGGAGCAGCTGATCCGCAAGGCCTACGTCGACGAAGCCTTCGCTCAGGCGAGGGAGAGCGGCGGCAAGACCACGATCTCGAGCATCGCCGCGCAGACCGGGCTGTCGCGCAAGGAGGTCAAGCGGCTTCAGGGTCCTCAGCCAGAGTCCGCAGGGCGCAGCGAGAAGTACAACCGCGCGGTGCGCGTGCTCAACGGCTGGCTCAACGACCGCACCTACTCCAACGCCGAGGGCGTCGCCTTGCCGCTCCCGCTGCAGTCCGAGCGCGAACCTTCCTTCGCTCAGTTGGTGAAGGACTACAGCGGCGACGTGACACCCAAGGCGATGCTCGACCTGCTCGGCGCTTCGGAGTGCGTCGCCGTGAGGAACGACACGGTGCACCTCTTGCGCCACGCTTACGTTCCTGCCAACGACCCCCGGGAGCTCCTGCGCATCCTCGGCAGCGACGCGTCCGAGCTGATCCGGACCATCGACCACAACCTGACCTGCCCCGAAGACGAGACGCACTTCCAGCGCAAGGTCTCGACCTCGCTCCTGCCCAAGCGGGTCCTGCACACCTTCCACCAGCTGGTGCGACGACGCTCTCAGGCCCTCCTGGAGGAGTTCGTCACCTGGCTCAACGCCAACGAGGCCCTGCCCGAGGAAGAAGCGCTCTACGCGAGCGTCGGGATCTTCCTCTACGAGCACGAGATTCCAGAGGAGACCGATCGATGAATCGACTCAAGACCATGAGCGCTCTGCCCAGCCTGCTGCTCGTCCTGACCGCCTGCGGCGGCGGCGGATCCGGAGGCGGCGCCGGGATTGGCGGTACGGGCTACCAGTCTCGGGGCACGATCACCGAGTTCGGCAGCATTTTCGTCAACGGGGTGGAGTTCGAAACCACCAGCGCTGTCTTCGAGATCGAGGACGCCAACGGTTCGCAGTCGGACCTGCGCGTAGGCATGCGCGTGGAGGTCGAGGGCACGGTGGACGCCAACGGGACCACCGGCGTCGCGACCCGCGTGCGCTTCGAAGACCAACTCGAGGGACCGATCCCGCAAGGGTCGACGATCAGCGAGGACGCCGACGGCGAGAACAAGAGCTTTACGATCCTCGGCGTCCCCGTGACGGTCAATGACGTCGACACGACCTTCGTGGGGACGACCTACGCCGGCCTGACTCCGGGTGAGAACCTGCAGATCAGCGGCTTCTACGACGCCAACGGGCTGCTCCGGGCGACCGCGGTCGTGCGCCGCAACACGTTCGTCCCCGGCGCCACCGTCGTCGAGGCCAAGGGCATCGTCTCCAACCTGGGGGCGTCCACGCTGAACCTGCGGGTGGGCGCCGTGACGCTCACCGTCGACTTCACCGCAGCCGACCTCAGCCGCGTCCCGGGCGGCCTGCTCAACGGTCAGCTGGTCGAAGTCAAGGGCACCATCGCGAGCGACACGGCGACGAACCTGGCCGCGACCGCGATCAAGCTCGAGGACGACGACTTCGCCGAAGGAACCCAGGTCGAGCTGGAGGGGCTCGTGACCAGCTTCGGCTCGCTCGCGAACTTCGCCGTCGACGGCCAGGCGGTCAGCGCGGGGTCGGCGACCTTCACCCCTGCAGGGTTCACCGTGCGCAGCGGGATCAAGGTCGAGGTCGAGGGCACGATTCAGAACGGGGTCCTGCAAGCGACCGCCGTCAAGCTCCGTGAGGGCACCCTCCGTGTCCACGCGACCGCCACGAACGTAAACACCACCGCCAACACCTTCGAGCTCACCGTCGCCGGTCAGACGGTGCGGGTCACGGTGAACACCAGCACCGAGCTGGAAGACAAGACCTCGTCCACCAACCTCACCTTGGCCAACCTGGGTCTGCTCAACGGACGCTTCGTCGAGGTCCGCGGCTACGACGACGGGAGCGGGACCGGGCTGGTCGCCAGCCGGCTCGAGATCGACTCCCCCGACGACGTGGTCCTCCAGGGCGTGATCGAGGGTCAGGTGCAGGGCGCGTCGATCACGGTGCTGGGGGTGACCTTCCCCGTCGATGCGACCACCGAATACCAGGACGCCAACAACACCACGCTGCCTGGCGGCCAGACCCAGTTCGCCAGCGGGGTGGTCAACGGCGCGACGCTCATCCGCCTCAAGGACAAGGCCCCCGGCAGCGGGGGGGCGAACCCCGTGGGCGTCGCCGACGAGGTCGAGATCCAAACCCCCTGATCCCCTAGGGACCCACCTTCAACCGCCCCAGAGGCCGCCCCACCCGGGGCGGCGGGGCCACCGCTTTGCCAATCCACTTCCTTCCTTCAAGGAGCTTCCCATGACTACCTCTGTGAACCGTCCCCTCCTCAGCCTGCTCGCCCTCACCCTCTGCGCTTGCGGTGGCGGGAGCAGCGGAGGTGGCGGAGGCGCACCACCCCCGACCCAGAGCGCTCAACCCGGTGTGACCTTCGCCCTCACCGACGCGCCCTCCGATGAGCTGGCGAGCCTCAACGTGGAGCTCACCCGGATCGCAGTGCTCGATTCGTCTGGCGCCAGCACCCAGGTGTTCCCAGGCGCTGGCGGAGGACGGCTGCAGGCCAACCTGCTCCAGCTCCGCGGAGTCAGCAAACTCCTCGCGCACCTCAGCCTGCCCCCGGGTGACTACGCCCAACTGCAGCTGGACTATACGGGTGCAACCGCCACCGATCGCGCGGGGAACACGCTCCGCGTCAGCCCCGCTAACGGGACAGTAGGCGCGAGCTTTACTCCGGCGCTGACCGTCACCGGTTCCAATCAGCTGGTCGAGATCGACTTCGACGTCGACGCCTCGGTTAGCAACCTGGTCAGTGGGCCGGGGGGCTCGCTGACCCTCGACCCGACCCTCCTGCTCGATGTGCAGAACCAGGGCACGGGCTATGCCCTCGAGGACTTCCACGCCACGGTGACCGCGGTGGGACCCGACTTCGTCGACGTCCAGGTCCAGGGGGGGGTGATCCGCGTCCAGGTTGGCTCGGGCGCGACGATCCTCTCCCTGGGTGGAGTGAGCACAGGGCTCGCTGGCCTCGCCGCGCTCGCCGTGGGGCTCGAGGTCGAGGTCCACGGGTCGTACGACATCGCCGCCGGCGCGGTACGAGCCGTGGCGATCGAACTCGAGGATGGCGCGCCCGGGATGCGCGGCCCCGATACCCAGGGCGTCGTGCTCAGCGTCGGCGCGGCTGACTTCGAGCTGCTCGTGCTCGAGCGCCGCGACGGGGTCTACCCGGTGGGCTCCGTGCAACGCGTGAGCACCGACGCCAACACGGGCTTCGCCTACGACGGCTTCCCGGGGCTGCCGGCGACCTTCGCCAACCTCACCCCCGGCCAGGAGGTGCGTGTCTTCGGCGCGCCGAGCATCGCCAGCGGCGTCAAGCTGCGGGCGACCCGGGTGGAAGGCACCGTGAGCGCCGTCGGCGGCGGCAGCGCCACCCTGGACGTCACCAGCTTCGAGCGCGTCGACGTCAGCGGGCGACCCAGCTTGCCAGCACAAATCCAGGTCAGCCTTGGCGGCGTCTCCCTCAGCCAGGGCAGCCGTGTCGAGCTCGAGGGTCACTTCAACCGCAGCGCACCTGGCGTGTTCGACCCGCTGACCGCGTCGCAGCAAGGCCAGGAGGACGATCAAATCGAAGGCACGACCTTTCAAACCGTGAGCAGCTCCCCCCTCACCCTCACGATCACGGGCGACGCGGGGCAACTGGGCGCCTCCGTGACGCTGACCGTGGTCACCGGACCCCAGACCGTGGTCGTCGAGCGTGATCGCCTGGGCACGACCACCGTGGTCACCCCTGCCGACCTCGAAGCGGGGATTGGTGCGGGCCGCTACGCCGAGCTGCGCGCAAAGGGCCAGGTCACGGGGACCACGCTCTCCGCCACCTCCATCCGCGCCGACCTGCGCTAGTGGCACTGGGGGGCGGCCTCCGCCCCCCAGCCTCGCTGGGCGGGGAGCGGGTTGCCTGCTGCCTGCTGCCTCCGCACGCTGACACCTCGCCACCCATCGCCCGCCGACTGCGGTAGGGTCGAGAGGAGAGGAGGCCGGGTGAGCAACCGCAAGCGGCTGTTCGTGTTCGACGGGTCGGCGCTGGCCTACCGCAGCCACTTCGCGTTCATCAAGAACCCGTTGATCAACTCCGCCGGCGTCGACACCTCCGCCACCTTCGGCTTCACCCGGGACCTGCTGCGGGTGCTCGACGAGGAGCAGCCGGAGCTGGCCGCGGTGGTCTTCGACGTGAGCAAGCGCTCGTTCCGCCACGACCGCTTCCCCGACTACAAGGCCACCCGCGAGCGCATGCCCACCGAGCTCGCCGCGGCCCTGGGGACCCTCGACCGGATCGTCGACGCCTTCAACATTCCCCGGCTGGGGGTCGAGGGCTACGAGGGAGACGACCTGATGGCGACCCTCGCTCGCCTGGGGAGCGACGCCGGCTTCGAGGTGTTCCTCGTCACCGGCGACAAGGACTTCTGCCAGATCGTCTCCGACAGCGTGCGGGTCTATAACCCCTGGCGCTCGTCGCGGGGCAACCAGCCGGTGGTCATGACCCCCGCGGACGTGGAGGCGCGCTACGGCATCACCCCCAGCCAGTTCCGCGACTACCTGGCCCTCGTCGGCGACACGTCGGACAACGTGCCGGGGGTGCCCGGCGTCGGCCCCAAGCGCGCAGCCGAGCTGCTGAGCACCTTCGGCTCGCTCGAGGAAATCCTCACCCGCACGTCCGAGGTCAAGCAGCCCAAGCTGCGCGAGTCCCTCGAGCAGAACCAGGAGCAGGCGAAGCTCTCCCACGAGCTCGTGACCTTCGACGACCACGTCCCCCTCGATGTCGAGCTCGAGGAGCTCGAGCGGGCCGAGCCCGACCGCGCCGCGCTGGTCGAGCTCTTCGCCGAGCTCGAGTTCAAGGACTTCCTCCGCCGGTTCTCGATCAGCGTCGACACCGACCCCCACCGCCACCACCGGGTCGACCCGGACGGGCTGCCGCAGCTCATCGCCGACCTGCGCGCGGCCGGCAGCTTCGTGTTCGACCTCGAGACCACCAGCCTCCGGCCCGAGGAGGCCGAGATCGTAGGCATGGCCTTCGCCTACTCCCGCGGCGAGGCCTACTACGTGCCCGCCATCGAGTCGACGACGACCGGCGGCGCCTTCGAGCTGTTCTCGTTCAAGCTCGACTTCGCCCCCCTGCTCGAGCAGCTGCGTCCCCTGCTCGAAGACCCCAGCGTGGAGAAGGGGGGGCAGAACGTGAAATACGACGCGCTGGTCCTCGCTCATCACGGGGTCCAGGTGCAGGGGATTCGCTTCGACACCCTGCTCGAGAGCTACCTCATCGATCCCGCGGCGCGCACCCACGGCCTCGACGACCTGGCCCTGCGCTACCTGGGCTACAAGAAGATCGCGACCCGCGAGGTGATGGGCAGCGGCCGCGGCAAGCGGACCATGGACAAGCTGCGCGACGAGGAGATCCTCCCCTACGCCAGCGAAGACGCGGACATCACGCTGCGCCTCCACGAACAGTTCCAGCGCCGCCTGAGCGAGCAGCCGCGCCTGCAAGAGCTCTACCGCGACGTGGAGCTGCCCCTGGTCGGGATCCTGGCCGGCATGGAGCAGCGCGGGATCAAGGTCGACACCCATGCGCTGAAGAGCCTCGGCGAGGAGCTCCGCGAGCGGATCCAGCAGCTCTCCAAGGAGATCTACGAGCTCGCCGGCGAGACGATCAACCTCAACAGCCCCAAGCAGGTGGGCACCCTGCTCTTCGACGGACTCAAGCTGCACGAGGTCGCCGGGCTCAAGGCCCGGCGCACGGCCACCGGCGCCTACTCCACCGACGCCGAGACCCTCGAGACCCTCCGCGACCACCACCCGGTGGTCGGCAAGCTGCTCGAGCACCGCGGACTGGAGAAGCTGCTCGGCACCTACGTCGACGCGCTCCCTGGACTGATCGGGAAGAAGACCGGGCGGGTCCACACCTCGTTCAACCAGGCGGTCGCCGCCACCGGGCGGCTCTCGAGCTCGGACCCCAACCTGCAGAACATTCCCGTGCGCACCCCCGAGGGCAAGCGGATCCGCGCGGCGTTCGTCGCGGGCTCCGACGACTGGGTGCTGCTCGCCGCCGACTACTCCCAGGTCGAGCTGCGGATCCTCGCCCACTACTCCCAGGACGAGGCCCTGCTCGACGCCTTCCGCGCCGACCGCGACGTGCACGCCGCGACGGCGGCCAGCGTGTTCGGGGTCCCCTTCGAGGAGGTCACCCCCCAACTCCGCGGGCGGGCGAAGGCGATCAACTTCGGCATCGCCTACGGCATGGGCGCCCAGCGCCTGGCCCGCGACACCGGCCTGAGCGTCGACGAGGCGCGCTCGTTCATCGAGAGCTACTTCGCCCAGTTCCCGGGGATCCAGGGCTACCTCGAGGCCCAGGTCCAGTACGCGCGGAAGTTCGGCTACGTGGAGACCCTCCTCGGCCGCCGCCGCCCGCTCCCCGACATCCGCGCCACGCGCCGCCTCCCGCGGAGCAACGCCGAGCGGATGGCGATCAACACCCCGATCCAGGGCAGCGCCGCGGACATCATCAAGATCGCGATGGTCCGCATCGACGCCCGCCTCGCCCGGAGCGACCTCGACGCCCACATGCTGCTCCAGGTCCACGACGAGCTCGTGTTCGAGTGTCCGGCCGGCCAGCGCGAGCCGCTGGCCGAGCTGGTCCGCGAGGAGATGCAGTCGGCGTTCCCCCTCGCCGTTCCGCTGAAGGTCGACGTGGGGCACGGCCGCACCTGGCTCGAGGCGCATTGATGGATAGGGGGCCTCTCCGAGGCCCCCTCGCCTGGTTTCCAGGGGCCTCTTCGAGGCCCCCTCGCCTGGCCCGACCGACTGGGGTGGCTCAGGCCGGCGCTTCGGCGTAGCGTAAACCCATGGGGGACGACGCGCTCGCAGAGGAAGAACCGCAGCCAGGGCGGCACGGGGTCCGCGCGGCGATCCGCGGGGGGCTCGCGATGGTCTTCATCGCGGCGCTGGGGATCGGCATCTCGTGGCTGAGCGTCGACGTAAGCAACCAGGCGCTGTTCGTCGAGGGCGACCCGGCGCTCGTCGACTACGACCAGTTCCTCCTCGATTTCGGCTCCGACGAGACGGTCTACGTGCTGGTCGAGGTCCCGGACGCCTTCGCCGACCCGCACTACCAGCGCCTGATCGACCTGGGCGAAGCCCTCGACGCGCTCCCCTGGGTCGACAGCGTGCGCTCTCCGCTGCGCTCACCGATCTCCTACTCGGCTGGGCCCGACGAGATCGTGAGCAAGAGCGTGACCGAGGTCGGGCCCAAGACCCCTGAAGAGCGCGAGTTCTGGAAGCAGAAGGCCACCGACTACCGCCCGTTCCGCGGGCTGCTGATCTCTCCTGACGCGCGAAACGTGGGGTTCGTGGCTCGCCTGGCCCACACCCCGGGCGAGCAGCTCACCCCCCAGGACCGGCGCGAGATCGTCGAGGAGTTCACCAGCGTCCTCGAGTCCAAGGAGTTCGCGGACCTCCCCCACAGCGCCCTCGGCTCGCCGATCAACCCCTTCTACTTCTCCCAGGTCCTCCAACGCGAGCTGCGCTGGGTCACGCTCCTCGGGCTGCTCGCCAGCGGGCTGTGCCTGTTCCTCCTCTTCCGCAGCCTGCGCGCCGTGTTCGCGCCGCTGCTGGTGTCCGTGTGCTCCATGGTCGGGGCCGTAGGCTGCATGGGCTGGGCAGGGATGCCGGTCACGGTCCTGACCCCGATCCTGATCACCCTCCTGATCTGCGTCGGCGTCGCCGACGCGATGCACCTCCTCGCCGCCTATCAGCGCCTGGTGGTCGGCGGGGGCGAGCCCGGCCCCTCGATGCGAGGCGCGATGGCCGAGGTGTGGCGCCCCTGCCTCTACACGTCCATTACGACCGCGGTCGGCTTCGGCGCGCTCCTCACCTCCGAGATCGTGCCGGTCGCCGACCTCGGGATCCAGGCGGCGCTGGGCTCGATGCTGGCCTACCTGCTGACCTTCGCCGTGACGCCCCTGGTCACCCTCGGCTGGCGACCCAAGCCGACGCCGGCCGCCGCCGCCATGACGCGAATCCTGGACGGGCTGCTGCACGTGGCCAAGCGCGGACGCTACCTCGTCAGCGGCATCGCCTTCGCCCTGATCGGGCTCGCGCTGTGGGGCGGGTTGCCGACGGTCGACAACGACTTCGTGCGCAACATGCGCCGCGGGGAGCCCCTGCGCGAGTGGATCGAGTTCACCCACGCACGCATGGGCGGGGTGGTCGCCGCCGAGCTGATCCTCGAGCCCGCCCATCCCGGCGACCCCGAGGAGCTGGCGCTGATCATGCGCAAGGCGAGCGAGTTCGGCAGTTGGCTGGAAGAGCGCAGCGACCTGGTGACCAGCGTGGGGGGGATCCACGCCGCCGTCGAGGAAATGTACGTGCTCTGGGACGGGCCCCGCGAGGTGCCCCTCGACGGCTACCTGCTCGCCGACCTGCTGGTGATGGTCCAGTCGTCCGACCCCGAGTTCTACGACCAGCACATCACCCTCGAAGAGAGCGCGCTGCGCATGACCCTGCGCATGAAGATGGACGCCAGCTCCCGCTACGGGGTGCTCCAGCAGGAGATCGAAGACGAGATCGACCGACGCTTCACCGGACCCGACGGGAAGCCCATCGCGACCCACTACTTGACCGGCACGGCGATGCTCATGAGCCGCGCCAACGAGTACCTCATCGCGACCCAGATCCGCAGCTTCGGGATCGCCCTGGTGTGCGTCTCGCTCCTGGTGTTCATCGGTGTGTGGCACTTCAAGCTGGGGCTGCTGTCCCTGGTGCCGAACCTGCTGCCGGTGGCGGTCGTGATCGGCGCGCTCGCCTGGCTCGACGCCAAGGTCAGCATGACCACCGCCCTGGTCGGCGCGATCGTGCTGGGGATCATCGTGGACGACACGATCCACGTGGTTCACCGCCTCCGCCACGCGCTGAGGGCGGGCCGCACCCTGGACGAGGGGCTGCACGAGACCATGCACTCCGCCGGGCGCGCGGTGATCTTCACCTCGCTGACCCTGGCCCTCTGCTTCGCGATCTACCTGTTCAGCGCCCTGGGGAACATTCGCAACTTCGGGTTGGTCACCGCGGGGACCTTCCTCCTGGCCCTGCTCGCCGACCTGCTCGTGCTCCCCGCGCTGCTCTACGCGGTCGACTCGAAGGCACCCAGCGACCCCGAGCTCCTCGCGGACCCGAGGCTGGCGGACGGCGAGGCCAACCCTTGAGCGAGGTCCGGCTCGGCTGCGTGGTGATCGGGCGCAACGAGGGCGAGCGCCTGCGGCGCTGCCTGCGCGCCCTCGACCCCAACGCGCTCCCGGTGGTCTACGTCGACTCCGGCTCCACCGACGGCAGCGTGACCTTCGCCAACGGGATCGGCGCGCACGTGGTCGACCTCGACCTCTCGCGCCCGTTCACGGCCGCTCGCGCCCGCAACGCTGGGCTCGCTCGCCTGCGCGCGGCCGCGCCGGTGGCCTTCGTGATGTTCTTCGACGGCGACTGCGAAGCCTGCCCGGGGTGGCTCGACGCCGGCCTCGCCGCCCTCGAGGGCGACCCCCTGCTGGGTGCGGTGTGCGGTCGCCTGCGCGAACGCCACCCCGAGGCCTCGATCTACAACGCCCTCTGCGACCTCGAGTGGGACGCCCCCCCGGGCCCGACCCATGCCGTGGGCGGGAACGCGATGTACCGCGTGGAGGCGCTGACCCGGGCCGGAGGCTTCAACCAGAGCCTGATCGCAGGCGAAGAGCCCGAGCTCTGCTTGCGCCTGCGCCGGCTGGGCTACACCCTCGAGCGCCTGCCCGTGGACATGGCCTGGCACGACGCCGCGATCCACCGCTTCGGCCAGTGGTGGCGTCGAGCGGTGCGGTCGGGCTACGCCTACGCCGAAGGCGCGCACCTCCACGGGGCCAGCCCCGAACGCTTTCGTCTGCAGGAGGTGCGCAGGATCGTGTTCTGGGGGATCCTCGTCCCGTTCCTCGCCTTCGGCGCGGCCGGCCCGAGCATGGGCTTGAGCCTGATCCTCGGCGGGCTCTACCCGCTGAGCGCGCTGCGGCTCTACGCCCGCAGCCGCAGCGAGGGCCGCAGCCGCCGCCAGGCCCTGCTCCGCGCCGCGTTCCTGACCCTCGGCAAGCTCCCCGAGGCCCAGGGGGTGCTGCGCTACCACCTCGGCCGCCTGCGGGGCCAGGCCAGCGGGATCATCGAGTACAAGGACGCCCCGGCGTGAGCATGGCGCTGAGCCTCGTGGCCTGGCTGTCGCTGGGGCTGATCGTGGCGGTGTGGCTCCGCCTGGCGTGGCTCTCCCTCGCCCTGCGCTCGGAGCGCGTGCAGCGGCTCGAGCGCCCCGACCTGGAGGGGGCCCCCGAGGTCACCGCCTTGATCCCGACCTACAACGAAGCGCGGGACATCGAAGACTGCGTGCGGGCCCTGCTCGCCGTCGACTACCCCGCGCTGCGGATCCTGGTCAGCGACGACGGCTCCCAGGACGACACGGTGGCCAAGGTCGAGGCCCTCGCCGCTCAGGCCCCTCCGGGCAAGCTGCGCGTGATGAGCACCCCCCGCGAGGACCCGCGCCGTGAGGGCTGGCGGCTGGGAAAGTCCTTCGCGCTGTGGGTGGCGACCCGCGAGCTCGAGAGCGAGTGGCTGTGGTTCGTGGACGCCGACGTGCGGGTCGACCCCGACTCCCTCTGGCGCTCCCTCGAGACCTGTCGCCTCGACGAAAGCGAGGGGTTCACCTGCGGCGGGCGCTACCCCAACCCCAGCCCCTGGGCCGAGGCGCTGGAGGTGTGGCTCTACACGGTGCTGTTCAACTACCTCCCCCTGCGCCGAATCCGCGACCCCGAGGATCGCGAGGCCAGCTGGCTCACCGGGCAGTACTACCTGATCCGCCGCGCCACCTACGAGGCGATCGGCGGGCACGAGTCGGTCAAGACCTGCGCCATGGACGACCTGCCCTTCGGGCGGGTGGCCAAGCGCGCCGGGCATCCCTTCACCTACTACCCCGCGGCCAAGGTCTTCACCTGCCGCAACTACGTCAGCTTCGGCGAGACCTGGCGCAACTGGATCCGAATGTGCGTCCTGGGCTCGGTGTGGATCGACATGCACCGCCCCCAGTTCGTCACCTCCGTGCTGAGCCTGCTCGTCCTCGGCCTGCTGGCCCCGCTCGCCCTCGGCTGGGCCTGCTACACCGCGGCCCCCCCCCTGACCCTCTGGCCCCTCGTCGCCGCCAACGCGCTGACCGCGCTCCTCGCGCTCACCCTCCCCGCGAGCATGGGCCGCCGCGTCTGGACCGCCCCCCTCTACCCGCTGTGGACGGTGGCCTCGGCCGCGCTGCTCGGCGAAGCCTGCCTCCGCCTCCAGGGCGAGGTCATGTTCCACGACCAGGCCGTGACCCAGGACCGCGTCCGCCCGTGAGCCGGATCCCCCGCAGCGAAGCCGAGCTCCTGGCCGCGGCCGACCGCGACCACCCGCCCCCGGTGTTCATCATTGGGCTCCACCGCTCGGGGACGACGTTCCTCTACGCGACCCTCCGCTCCCTGTTCCCGGTGACCTGCGTCACCGCCTACCGGGTGCTGCACTACCCCGAGCTCTTGAGCCTCGCCGCCAGCCACCGGGCCCGTCAGGCGCACCGCGAGCTCGCGGAGCGGTTCCGCGCCAGCGGCCAGACCGACCGCAAGATCGACGCGATCCACCTCAGCCCCGAGCTGCTCGAGGAGTACGCGTTCGTGCTCGCCCGGGAGACCGGACACCTGAAGCTCTGCGCGCAGTCCGCCGACGTGTTCGAGGAGCTGTTGACCAAGCTCTGCGCCCTGGAGCCCGGGCACACGCCGCTGCTGAAGAACCCCTACGACACCGGGCAGGTCCCCTGGATCGCTCAGCGCTTCCCGCGGGCGAAGTTCGTCTTCATTCGCCGCGAGCCCCTGCACGTGCTCAACTCCCAGCTCAAGGCGGCGGAGACCAACGCGGGGCCCAACGCGTACCAAGACATGCTCCTCGCGGGCTTCGCGCTGGGGCGCACGGTGATCCGCGGGCAGCGCTTGCTGATGCGGCTCGTAGGCGCCCCCCGCTATCGCCGAATCCTGGTCAAGCTCCTCGCCGCGGACTTCCGCCGCCAGACGGCTGGCTACGCCCGCTCCTGGGAGGCGCTGCCCGACTCGCGCCGCTGTGAGCTGCGCTACGAGGAGCTGGTCGAGGACCCTCCCCGGGCCCTGCAGCCGGTCGGCGAGCTGCTCGGGCTCCCGCTCCTGGCCGGCTACGAGACCATTCAGCCCCGCCCTCGCGCGGTGCGCCTCTTGCCCGAGGTCGAGGCCTACGCGGGGACGCCGGGTTTCCCCGCCTGCTAGCTCCCCTCGCGGGGACTGACCCGGACCCACACCCCGTGCTTGGGGACGAGCGCCAGCGCCGGCTCGTGGATCACCCGCGACTCGTCGACCAGGGTCAGCTCCAGCCGACGCATGATCTCGGCGATGGTCAGCGTGAGCTCCACGAGCGCGAAGTCCCCGCCGATGCACTGGTGCTTCCCGCCGCCGAAGGGAATGAAGGCGAACTTCGGCCGCGCAGAAACGCGCTCGGGGAGGAAGCGGTCGGGGTCGAAGCGCTCGGGGTCCTCCCACACGGCGGGGTTCCGGTGGGTGGTGTACTGGCACACGATCATGATCGCCCGACGCGGGATCGCGTAGTCGCCGATCTCAGCGGGCTCCAGGCAATCCCGGGTGAACGCCCAGGTCGGCGGGTTGATCCGCATCGCCTCGGACATCACGCGCCGGGTGTAGTCGAGCTGGGGAACGTGCTCGGCGGTCAGCCGCCCCTCTCCCGCCACCTGGGAGACCTCCTCCCGCAGCCGCGCGCGAACCTCTGGCCGGCGCGCGAGCTCGTAGAGCACCCACGCCAGGGTGCAGGCGGTCGACTCGTGCCCGGCGAGGACGTTGGAGAGCAGCTCGTCCCGCACCTGGCGGTCGTCCATCACCGGGTCGTCGGGGTCACCCCGCGCCGCGAGCAGGGCCTCGAGCAGGGTCGGCGGCGCGTCGGGGGCGGCGCTGCGCGGGGCGGCGATCAGCTCCGCCACGAAGCGGTCGAGGGAGGCCATCGCGCGCTTGAAGGTCCGGTTCCTCCCGCTGGGCCACCACAGCGGGCTCGGCACCAACGCCGTCGCCTGCCCCAGGACCCAGTCCATGACCACGGCCACGTTCCCGCGCAGGCTGTCGAGCAGGGGCTGCGCGTCGACCCCCAGCAGACACGACGCGATCACCCGCAGCGCGATCTCGGCCCCCGCCTCGTAGAGGTCGACGGGCTCGTCGCCGAGGGCCAACAGCCGCTCGACCGCGGCCTCCGCCTCCAGCGCCATCGCCGGCACGTGGGCGCCCAGGCTGCGCTTGTCGAAGAAGGGCTGCATCAGCCGCCGCTGCCGGCGCCAGAGGTCGCCGTCGGCGGCGATCAAGCCCTGCCCCACGACATGGCGCATGTGCACGTTGGTGATCCCCTTGCGGTAGCGCGCCGCCTGGCGCACCAACACCTGCTCGATCGCCGCGGGGTCGCTGAGCAGGTAGACGTGACGGTGCGCCATCCGCAGGTGCACCAGCCCCCCGTAGTCCTGCATGCACCGGGAGACGAAGCCCAGCGGATCGCGCCGGTAGGCGCGGAGGGCTGCGAAGGGCCAGCCAGGGGGCCCGGGAGGGTGGCGCGACGTCATCTACGGAACACGTCGAGCGCGGACTTCAACGCGCCCTTGACCCCGGCGCGCACGTTGCGCGCCGTGTCGCGAGCGAGGGACGCGAGGTCGCTGGGCACGACCTCGCCGCCGAGCACGACCCAGCGCACGCCTTCGATAGCGCGCACGTCCTGGAGCACGCGCCGATCGACGCACACCAGGTCGGCGAGGGTCCCCGGGGCCAGCCGCCCCCGGTCGTCGAGGCCGAGGAGCGCCGCGGCGCGAGAGGTCGCGGTGGTCAACGCCTCCGCTGGCGTGAGCCCGGCGCGGGTCAGCGCCGCCAGCTCGTCCACCGGGCGCCCGTGCACGCAGAGCCCGTAGGCCGCGTCGTTGCCGAAGGACAGCGGGACCCCCGCGTCTCGCATGAGCATTACGTTCGCGGCCGCGATCCGCACCCCCTCCCGCGCGCGGGCTTTGCTCAGCCCCTGGGCGATCCCCCCGGGCACGACGTCGCCGCTCTCGCGGTAGGCCTCGGCGAAGCGGTCCCAGTCGCGGGCGATGCTCGCCGAGACCTGGCGACGGAACGCGCTCGCCTTGTGCAGGCACTTCTCGACGCCCAGGCAGTAGCCCTCGAAGACCCACAGCGTGGGGCACACCGAGACGCCGGCGTCGGCGACCCGCTTGACCAGCGCCTCGTCCATCGGGTCGAAGCAAGCGTGCATCAGCGCGTCGACCCCGGCGTCGAGGGCCACCCGGTAGTCTGCGGCGGTCACGGCGTGGGCGTAGGCCCGCAGCCCCAGCCGATGCGCCTCGTCCACGGCGGCCCGCGCCGTCTCCGCGCCCATCGCGGCCAGCGGGCGCCCGGCGTAGTCCTCGTGCTGGATCATCAGCTTGACGAAGTCCATGCCCTGCTCGGCGATCCGGGTCACGGCCTCGCGCGCCGCCCGCGGATCCCCCGCTGTGCGCGCGGCCCCCAGGCGCACATGCGCCGGAGGCAGCCAGTTGAGCGGGTAGCCGTTGGGCGCCGTGACCACCGGCCCCGCCACGATCACCCGCGGGCCCGCGAGGGGCGTCTCCTCGAGCTGAGCGCGGAGGGTCCCGACCATGCTCGCCGTGGCCCCCATGTCGGCCACGGTGGTGACCCCCGCGCGGAGGGTGTTCCGCAGGTCGCGCGCCAGCTGCAGGGGGGAGAACACCTCGTCGGGCTTGAAGGACCCGCCCCGGGTCAGGTGCACGTGGGTGTTGACCAGCCCGGGGAGCAAGAGGCTCCCGCGCGCGTCGAGGACCGTGGCCCCTGGGCTGGGGTGGGGGTCGCCGCCGGGGTGCAGGGCCGCGATCCGCGGGCCCTCGATCCGCAGGCAGAGCTCCTCCTCGTGCAGGTGCTCCCCGTCGAAGTAGAGGTCGCTGAGGACGCGCAGGGTCACGCAGCGCCCCCGGTCACGGGTGCTCTAGAAGATCGCCAGCTCGTCGTCGGACTCCGAACCCACCGATACCAGATCGCGACTCGGGGGTCGCGGCGGCTTGGGCTTCCAGCCGTCGTTGGTGTTCGCGACCAGGCGATCGAGCTCGGCCAGGTGGTCCTCGTCGACCCCCGAGAAGCCGAAGCCGTAGGCCTCGACCTCGAGAGCCGGCAGCGCCTCGGGGGTGGTGGGCAGCGGCGGCAGCTCGGAGAGCGGCTTGATCCGCTCTTCGCGGCGGGACCGAGAGCGCCGCTTGCTCTTGCTCGTGCGCTTGGTCTTGCCCTGGACCTCGCCGCGCTGCGACGACGCCTTGCGTTGGCGGCGAGACTCCTTGGAGGAGCGGGCCGCGGACGTCTTCCGGCGTCGGCTCGGCTTGCGCTCGCGCGCGGGCTCGGCGTAGTGGGCCCCCAGGGGCACGATCCCCTGGGCCGGGGTGCGATCGTTGTCGAACCCGGGGACCTCGACCGCCTCGATCTCGTCGGCGCGGGACTCGCTGAGGGAGGCCTGCTTCGCGACGGCGCGCAGCTCGACGGCCTCGCGCTCGGGGGCCCGCCGCTTGGGCCGATCCTGGCCCTCGAAGCCCATCACCACGTCGCGGCGCGGCGTGCGGGTGCCGCGAGAGGGCGTGTCCTGGGTCAGCTTCTCCAGCCGGTCCAGGGCTCGGTGAGCACGAGCGGTCTTGCTTCGGCGGGGGCGCACCCCCACCTGCTCGGCCTTCTCGAACAGCTCGTCGACCAACTCGCGCTGCTTGGAGGCAGAGAGCTGATTCGCCCGGTCGAAGATCTCGTTCAGCAACGGGGTGCCGATTCGACCCTCGGACCCCACGTAGGAATCACTGCTCCGCTTCGGCATGGCTCTGGTCCCTTCGCGGACGCCGAGGATACCGCGTTCCACCCACGAGGTCACGCCTCCTCTGCAACCACTTGCCCCAGCCCCCCGGCTCGGGTCATGCTGGGGTCATGCCCCCCCACCCCTGTCTCGTGATCCAGGACCAGCGATCGGGAGCCGTATGGCGACTCGCGGAGGGTGAGACCCTCCGAATCGGGAGGACCGCGGACAACGACGTGGCCTTCGCCGAGCCTGGGGTCTCGCGCAAGCACTGCCTCCTGACCTGGACCGGAGCCGGGCTGCAGCTCACGGACCTCTCGCGCCAGGGAACCCGCGTCGAGGGCCAGACCGTGCTCCAGGCCACGGCGCCGGTCCCCGAGGGCGGGCTGATCGGAGTCGGCTCGGGGCTGCTGCGCTACGTTGGCGTGGCTCGCCCCGCCGACACGGGTGACCCTCAGGCTCCGGGCTGGCTGGGGGACGAGACCGTGATCCTGCGCGAGGTCGGTCGCGGCGCGACCGGCGTCGTGTTCGAAGCGCACCACCCGCGGCACGGGCGCTGCGCGGCCAAGTGGTTGCGCCTCGAGCTGGCCACCAATCCCGAGGTCGTCGAGCGCTTCTCGCGTGAAGTCACCCTCCAGCAGCAGCTCACCGACTACCCTGGAGTGGTCACCGTGGCCGAGCGCGGCGCCGACCCGGGGCGCGGGCACCTGTTCGCGCTGATGGAGTTCGTCGACGGCGCGAGCCTGCACGACCGCTTGAAGCAGACCCTGCCGCTGACCGAGGCCATGCGCGTGCTGAGCCGGGTCGCGCGGGCGGTGGAGCACGCCCACGCGCTGGGGATCGTGCACCGCGACCTCAAGCCGCAGAACGTGCTCCTCACCTCCGACGGCCAGGTGCGGCTGACCGACTTCGGCCTGGCCAAGGCGCTGGAGGCGACCGAAGGCAAGCTCACCCAGCAAGGGATCTTCATGGGCACGCCGGGCTACATGGCCCCCGAGCAGATCGACGACGCAGCGAACGCGGCTCGCCCAGCGGACGTCTACGGCTGGGGCGCAATGCTCTACCACGCCCTCAGCGGGCGCCCGCCCGTGAGCGGCAAGACGGTGGTCGAGGTCTTGCGCAACGTGCACAACGGCAAGATCCCCCCGCTGGAGGGGGTCGAACCGGAGCTCGGCCAGCTGTGCATGGCGTGCCTCGCTCGGGACCCCGCGCGGCGCCCGACGATCACCGCCTGCGCCGAGACCCTCGAGGACTGGCGCCGCCGCGCCGACCCCTCGGACGCGGTCAGCTTGCGCCTCCCCGACCGCGCCAACTAGGGCGTGTCCCGCGCTGGACGTCGTGCCAGCGCGCAGCGATCGTCGTCGCTGGCAAGGCGCGAGGAGGCTTCAGCAATGCAGCGCGTTGTGACCGACGAGCAAACGCGGCCAGCGACGACGAGGGCAAGTGACGGCGCGGCGTCCGTCGTGGGACACGCCCTGGGCGCAAACGGCGTTTGCAGTTCGGGGCTGTCAGCGTCTCAGGTGTACCCTTCGTTTACGCCCACGTCTTTGACATTCCAGGGCTTACGCGATGGTTCCTCGTCTGCAAGGGCGTCTTGCGGAGGATACGACCATGGCTGAGAGGAAGCCCACCCCGAAGGCGCCCCGCCGAACCCCACGCACCCGCACGCGGCGCACGCGCCCCGTCGCCCGCAAGAAGGACCCGACCCTCGCGATCGTCAGCGGTTGCACCCTGGTCGCCCTTGGCGCGGTGGTCGGGTCGATCTACGTGACCCACCAGCCTACGGCCCCCGCGATCCAGGTCGCTGAGGTCGAGCCGGTCTCGACCACGACCCCCCCGGTCGAGTCGCCCCGAGACCGGCTGCCGACCCCCGAGCTCGAGCCCGCCCCCGCGGCCGAGGTCGACCTCGAGCCGGTGACCGAGCCGATGCAGCAAACGGCCCCCGAGAGCGAAGCCCAGGAGTCCAACTTCCAGGCCCAGCTGCAGGAGACGATCCAGCTCGCCGAACAGCAGGCCTCGGTGGGGACCGCCACCCCCGACCCCAGCGAGGACGACGCCGAGACCAGCGAGCTCGCCGACGCGGAGACCGAGGAGCACGAGGACGCCGACCAGCCCAAGTCCTTGCCCGCCTCCTTCGAGAAGCCCAAGCAGCCGAAGGCCAGCGCCCGGGCCGCCTCGGTTCAACGCCTGCCCAAGCCCGAGGGCAGCACCCCCGCCGTCACCGAGACCGACGTCCCCACCCCGACCCTCAGCGACGCCGAGTTCGCCTTCGCCACCGAAGACGACGCCAAGCTGCGCGAGGTCACCCACTCCCTGGTCGAGGGCCGCTGCCCGGGCGCCGACGGCGCCCGCGGCCTGGTCGCCTTCCGCGACGGGGACTTCCCGGCGGCCCACACCCTGCTCAGCGAGGTCGAGGAGCCCAGCTCGACGATCCTCGACACCTCCTACCGCGCGGGCCTGTTCGCCGGGCGCTACGACGCCGTGCGCGCAGCGCTGGAGGCTGACCCCGACGCCGACCCCGTGCTGCGCAGCCTGGCCTTCGGCCCCTGGCACAAGAGCCTCCCCCACGCCGCCGAGGCCATGGAGCGGATCACCCCCAAGGGCCACTACCGGGTCATGACCGACCTCGGCCTGACCCCGGAGCAGCTGAGCGCCCTGAACGGGAAGCTCGGCGAGGCCTCCCCCAGCTCGCGCGAGTCCCTGATCAAGCGCGCCAAGAAGAAGCACCGCGGCCTGCAGACCCTGGCGAACACCATGGACAAGGCCTACGCGGCCTACGACAAGCTGTTCGGGATTCGCCGCGCCTGCGAGGTCGTCCCCACCGTCTACCTGTTCAGCGACCGCGGCGCCTTCGACGCGTTCTCGCAGACGCTGAACATCGGCAGCACCGAGAACGTGCTCGGCTTCTACATGCCCCGCTACCGCGTGCTGGTCTTCTACGACCAGGGCGACGGCGCCAAGCCCGGGCAGATCTCCTGCGACACCCAGGAGACCCTGATGCACGAGACCTTCCACCAGTGGCTGCACCTCTACGTCGAAGACGCGCCGCCCTGGTTCAACGAAGGCCTCGCCGAGTATTTCGGGATCTGCAAGCTGCAGCGCTCGCGCCTGATCTACGGCCTCGTGCCCCCGCTGAGCGGCGCCAGCCGGCTGAGCAACATTCGCGACGGCCTGCTGGGCATGAGCAGCGAGCCCTGGGCGCTGCAGCGCGTCCTCACCGCCAGCCAGTCGCAGTTCATGGCCAGCCACCCCGCCATGAACTACGCCCAGTCGTGGTCCTTCGTCCACTACCTCGCCTCGAACCGCGCTGGGCGCGAGAAGCTGCGCGCCTACTTCCAGGGGCTGCGCTCGGGCACCGACCACCTGACCCTCTTCGAGCAGGTGTTCGGCGACGTGCCCAGCCACGCGCTGGAGACGAGCTGGCGCGACTACGTCCTGCGGCTCAAGCCCTAGGCTCGGCCTCGCTCGACTCGACGGGCGCGTCGCCGGTGGGCGGGACGTCCGTCGCCTTTGGTTCACCTCCGAAGCGCTGGCGGAGGACAGCCATCACCTTGGCGTCGGCCTTCAGCGAGAACGCGTCGACCACGGTCCGCCCCCGCCGCAGCGCGACCACCACCGAGAGCACGATCGCGACCACGGTGATCACCACGTTCTGCCACGACGCCAGCGGCCACTGGTAGGGCGCGTAGTAGTCGGTGAAGTCGAAGGGCACCAGGTAGGGGATCGACCACTGGGAGCCGTCGGGCCCCCCCGAGCCGAACCAGTCGGCGAGCAGGTGCAGGTGCCACACCAGGCAGGTGAGGAAGCCCGCCAGCAGGCGGTTGCCCTTGGCGAGGCCGGCCACGATCGCCCCGTAGACGACCGCGCTCAGCCCGTTGTGCAGGATCACGTGGTGCCAGCGCTGGTACATCTCGGTGCCGCCGAGGATCACCAGCCCGTCCAGGTCGGGGAGCAGCCCCGCGGCGAAGACCAGGATCCGGTCGCGGCGCGGGAGGTCCTTGACCTCGGCCACGAGCCAGGAGATCAAGGCGTGGGACGCGGGGTGCACGCTAGCCCTTGAGGAATTCGATCTCGCCGCCGGGCAAGAAGTAGAGGATCAGCATTTCCCCGTCTCGCACGGTGGGCACGTGCACCGAGTCCTTGCCGTAGATCACCCAGCCGGCGGGCTGGCCGTCGAAGCGGGGCTCGCCGTCGGTGGCGAAGCAGAGGTCGATCTCGCCCTGGGGGTGGCGATGCCGCGGGCCGGGTCCGTGCATCAGCACCGCGTCGACGCTGTAGCCCGCCAGGTCCTTGGCGACCCGCCCGAAGCGGATCTCCCCAGCTTCGCGCGGGAGCAGCCACTCGCCGTCGCGCGCCGCGCAGGCGGCCTCGCGGATCGCCTGGATCCGGGCGTCGTCCAGCGGCAGCCGCTCGCTGAGCGCAGCCTGGGCGGCCTGGGGATCGTCGAGGTCGAGCTCGCGCAGCTCCTGCACGACCGGCTCGAGCAGCGCGACGAAGGCGTCTTGGGTGAGTTGGGTCTCGCTCATCGTTCCTCCTGGCGCCTGCGGCCCTGGGATCCAGGGGGCCAGGATACCGCGAGGCTCAGCGTCCGGCGGCGATCGCCTGCAGCTCGGCGACGAAGCCCTCGGGGCCGACACCCAGCTCGCGGAGCACGTCCGCCGCGTCCTCCTCGTTGAAGCGCGTCAACGCCTGGATCGCCTTGCGCGGCCCGATCCGCTGCGCGAGGACCTCGAACATCACGCCGCCCTGGGCGTAGAACGCGGTCAGCGCGACCTGGGTCTCCTGCAGGGGGTAGAGCATTTGGCGGAGGGCGACGTTCCAGTCCGGCAGCTGGCCCGCCGCGGCGAGGTTCTGCACGAGGAGCCGGTTCTGCTCGCGCTCTTCCGCGCCCTCGGCGAACTGCGCGATCCCCTCCCCGGCCCACACCGGGAACACCGCGTCGCCCAGCTGGCGCCAGGTCAAGATGTGCGCGATCTCGTGGCGGAGGGTCGACTCGAAGCCCTCGCCCAGGTAGGCGTAGATCGAGAGCACGAGCTCGTCCTCACCCTGCAGACGACTGGCGTGCGCCTTGGTCCAGCCCCGGGCACCCGCGGAACCCTGATAGCCCTCGCGGTCGGCGAAGAGGAAGACCGCGATCCGCTCGCCGCGCACGTCCTTCAGCTTCAGCCGCGAGACCACGTCGGAGAACGCGGCCTCGAGGATCCGAGTCAGCTCGGGCCCCGTGCGGTCGAGCTCGTGGACGACGCCGAAGTGGGCCGACTGGGCCCATTGCCAGCGCTTGCCGATCCCGGCGGTCTGCGCGTCGACCTGGCTGCCCGCCGCGCGCAGCCGCGCCAGCTCCCGCAGCAGGGGCAGCTTGGAGTGGGCCAGCTCGATCCCGCTCAGGGCCTGCTGATATGCCGCGCGCGCGGCCCCACGGTTCTGGCGCAGCTCCTCGGCTCGCCCGAGGAGGTACGACCCGCGGAGGAGGGTCGCCTCGCTCTGGCTCTCGACCACCGGTCGGGCCGCGCGGGCGGCCAGCCCGGCGTTGCCCGCGCGCACCGCCCCGGCGGCGACCTTCAGCCGGCTCTCGTAGGCGTAGCGCAGCAGGGTCTCGCGGTTGGTCCCCTGCGAGGCGTCAGCGGCCCGCCCAAAGTCGATGGCCGCGCTGAGGAAGTCGCGGGCCTCGTAGCTGCTGCGCCCCCGCGCGTAGAGCATCTGGGCCAGCTGCTCCCGCAGGTCCGGCCGGGTCTGCGCCCCGGCCATCAGCTCGCGCACGCGCGCCTCCGGCTCCTCGCGCTGGAACGGGTCGGGCCCCGACTCCGACCAGCGACCCCTCGAGGAGCTGCTGGGGAGGAAGGGGTCGCTGCGCCGCTCGACGGCCTTCAGCTCGGCCTGGACTCGTTCGCGCTGGGGGCCCGCCTTCAACTCCGCCAGCGCCAGCTCGAAGCGCTGGCGAGCGGTACCGAAGTCCTGATCGCGCACGGCGTCCCGCGCCTGACCGAGGAACAGGTCGGCCTGCGACTCCTCCTCGACCCGCTCCACCGTGGCTCGCTGCAGCCGAATCTCCCCGTGGGGGGTGCGGAGCACGATCGCGTCTCCGGTCTCGCGCACGATCTCGCCACGCAGGGCGCGACCGTTGCGCAGGTGGACCACGTCGCCCCAGAGGGGGGTGGCGAGCGCGAAGGCCAGGGGGAGGAAACGGAGGGTCGGGTGCACGGGGCCAGTATGACCCCCGGGATCCCGCCGCGCGAGCGCCTCGGAACGCGCTGGGCTTCGGGGGTGAGACGGTGTATCGTCCACTGTGGAAGAGGGATCGGAGTTGAGCTCGCACCGCTTGCTGAATCCGCCGGACTCGGGGCGTATCCCGTCGGCGCGCCGCGCGCGTCCGTCGACGCGCACGCCAGGCGCCCACCCCGCGCCCAGCCCCTCCGGCCGGATCCCCAGCCCCTCCGGCCGCTTCCCCGCGGGCCCGCCGACTCCCTCCGGCAGGTTGCCCGCCGCGCACAACCGCATCGGCGAGTTCATGGTGGACCGCGTGCTCGGGCGAGGTGCCATGGGCGCCGTCTACGCCGCGCGCGACTCCCTCGGCCGGATGGTCGCCCTCAAGCAGGTGCACCCCCAGCACCTCGACGCCAACGGGCTGGCGCGCTTCCGGCGCGAGGGGCAGGCGTTGGCCGCGCTCAAGTCGCACCCCAACGTGGTCGGCGTCCACGCGCTGGGCATGGCTCACAAGGGCCCCTACCTCGTGATGGACCTCGTCCCCGGCGAGACCCTCAAGGACCTCCTCCACCGCAACCCACCGTCGGTCGAGCGCGCGGTCGAGATCGTGGCCGGGCTCGCCGAGGGGGTCTCGCACCTGCACCACGCGGGCGTGATCCACCGCGACCTCAAGCCCGCGAACGTGCTGATTCGCGAGGGCGACGGGACCCCGGTGATCACCGACTTCGGCCTGGCGCGAAAGTCCGGCGACGAGCGCCTGACCCAAACCGGCGAGGTGCTCGGCACGCCGCTCTACATGTCCCCCGAGCAGCTACGCGGGCTGCAGCTCGACGAGCGCGCCGACGTGTGGGCGCTGGGCGCGATCCTCTACGAGCTGCTCACCGGGCGCACGCCCTTCCTCGGCAAGACGCTGCTCGAGCTGGCGCAGGCCTCGGTCAGCCCACCCCCCCGCGTGCGCAGCCTGGCGCCGCACGTCGACGCCACCCTGGCCGGGGTCGTCGAGCGCGCGCTGTGCCTCGACCGCGAGGAGCGCTGGTCCTCGGCGGACGCCCTCGCGGCGTCGCTGCGCGCCTACGTGCGCTACAGCGAGGGGAACGGCCCCCCTCCGCGCCGCCGCGCCTCTCGGCTCGCGAGCAGCATGCTGCTCCCGCTGCTGGGCTCGTTCCTGCTCGCGCTCCTCGGGGTCGGCGGGCTCAGTTACGTCCTGCTCAGCGGCTCCGAGCCCGACGTCGCGGCCACCCCGCCGCCTCCGGACTCTGCGACTGCGCCTGAGACCACGCCACCTCCCGAGCTCCCCGACCCCTTCGCGGAGGCGCGGGCCGAGGTCCGCGCCGGAATCGAGGCGCGCGACTGGGAGCGCAGCCGGGAGGCCCTCGTGGGCGCCGGCCTGCCCCCGGCCGAGCTGAAGGACCTGCGCGACGCGGCCTTGCTCCGCGCCCTCGAGCAGCAGCCCTCGAGCCTGCGCGAGCTGACCGCCCAGGTTCAACTCCTGCACACTTTCGCCCTCGAGGGCGCTCCCGTCCAACCCGCCCAGGTCGCGCCCATCGTCGACTGGAGCGCGCTGAACCTCATCGACCCCGCCTGGCGCGAGCGCGACCCGCAGCGCGTGGCGGAGGTGTGGATCGGGAGCACGGTCCAAGACCTCTGCCAGCGCATGGGCGACTCGACCACGGAGCTGGGCCCGCTGGTCGACCTCCTGGAGCTGCTCCCCCAGCTGGGCCTGCCCCTGGGCAACCGGGCCAAGGCCGAGGTCGCAATGGACGACCTCGTCGGCTACCAGGTGCGGGACGTCGAGCCCTACGTGCGGCGGGTGGCCGCCGCGCTGACGGCCCTGGGGGTCTTCGTCCAGTCCGACTTCCTCCGCCTGCAGACGATCCCGCCGGGCTCGCCCTGGCGCGTGGGGACCCCCGCCCAGCGCTTGCTCTACTGGCGACTGCGCAGCGAAGAGCCCGACGAGACCGCCTTCGCGGAGATCCTGGCCCTCGCCACCGACCCCGAGGCCCCCGACCCGTACCGGGCTCAGGCCGCGCGGCAGGTGCTCGACTGGCACACCCACACCCTCGGGGGCGTGCTCGACCCCACCCGCCTCGCCGCCGTGAACGAGGCCGCGGCCCTCGACCTCGAGTCGCCCTTCCTCGCCCTGGGCTACGTCGAGCGCACCTGCACTCAGGACCCCGAGCGCGCGCGCTGGCTGACGCACCGCGCGTTGCTGACCCTCGAAGACCACCACGCGCGGAGCATGACCCTCAACTGGTCGCTGCGCTCACTGCGCGGCCGCGCGGCCGTGATCTTCGCCCGCCTCGGCGAACGGGAGCAGTCCCTCGAGCTCCTCGAGTCCAACAACACCGCCGACTCGCACTCCTACCGCGAAGACGCGCTGGCGTGCTACCTGGCCCTGGGCGAACCGGAGACCTGCGAGGGGATCGTGCGCGAGCTCGTCGCCGAGCTCGCGCAGGCGCGCCGCGAGGCGGCGGACGACGTGATCGAGGCCAGGAAGGTGCGCGACTGCACCGAGCAGCTCGCGGGCCTGCGCGGGCTCTACCTCCGCCTCACCGGCGAACCGCTCCCCGCCGAGTGGCTCCGCCCGCCTACCCACGAGGAGTGAGGAGGGCTACCCCCCCTCGGCCTCGGCGCGGGCGTCCGCCGCCTTGTAGGCCTTGAGCTTGTTGTAGAGCGTCGCCGCGGTGATCCCCAGGATCCGCGCGGCCTTGGCCTTGTTGCCCCCGGTGAACTCGAGCACCTGCTCGATATGGTGTCGCTCGAGGTCGGCCAGGCTCGGGGGCCGCGTGCCGTCGGCTGGGGTCAGGTTCCCGTGGTCGGTGGTGGGAGGCGCCTCCTCGGCGCCCGCCTGCACGTCACCCGGCACGTCGTCGACGCCCAGCTCCTTGCCCTCGGCCAGGATCGACATTCGCTCGATCACGTTGCGCAGCTCGCGCACGTTGCCCGGCCAGGGATAGCGGCTGAGGATCGTGAGCGCCGCGTCGCTCAGCGAGCGCCCAGGCGCCATCTCGGCGAGGAAGTGCTGAGCGAGGATCGCCACGTCCCCTTCGCGCTCCTTGAGCTGGGGCAGCTCGATCTCGACCACGTTCAGCCGGTAGTAGAGGTCTTCGCGGAAGTTCCCCGCCTCGACCTCCTTCTTCAGGTTGCGGTTGGTGGCCGCGAGCAGGCGCACGTCGCTGACCAGGCTCACGTCGCCACCCACGCGGCGGTACTCCCCGGTCTCGATCACCCGCAGCAGCTTCGCCTGGAACTCGGAGCTCGTCTCGCCGATCTCGTCGAGGAACAGCGTCCCGCCGTGGGCGAGCTCGAACAGACCCCGCCGGCGCTTCTGGGCGCTGGTGAAGGCGCCAGCCTCGTGGCCGAAGAGCTCGCTCTCGAGCAGCGAAGCCGCCACGCTGGCGCAGTTGACCGCCACGAAGGGGCGCTTGCCGCGCGGCGAGAGCTTGTGGATCTCGCGGGCGACCATCTCCTTGCCGGTGCCGCTGCGCCCCAGGATCAACACCGTCGACTCGGTGGGGCCCGCCTTGCCCACGAGCTTCCAGGCCTTCTGCCAGGCCTTCGACTCGCCCAGGACCTGCGGGCTCCCGCTGTCGCCGCCGCGACGCGCGCCAGCCACCTCCCGGCGGAGGAGCACGTTCTCGCGGCGCAGGGTCGCGCGCTCGGCGGCGTTGCGGATCAAGGCAGCCAGCTCGGCGACCTTCACCGGTTTGGTCAGGTAGTGGTACGCGCCAGCCTTGATCGCCTCGATCGCCGAGTCGATGGTCCCGTGGCCGGTGAGCATGATCACCTCGGTGGTGTCCGGCTCGCGCTCCTTGATCCGGCGCAAGACCTCGAGCCCGTTGAGGTCGGGCATGCGCACGTCGCACACGACCACGTCCGGGTCGCGGCGGTCGAGCAGCGCCAGACCCTCCTCGCCGTTGGCCGCGGTCTCGACCTCCAGCCCGCGCCGCTTCAGCTCACGCGTCAGCAGCTTGCGGATCCCGGGGTCGTCGTCGATGAGGAGCACGCTCATGGCGCAGAGCCTACACCACTCGGCGCACGAAGCCTACCGCCGGCCAAGCCGGCCGCTGCGACGCGGGTTAGCCCGGCGCCGAGGGGGTCAGCTTGAGCACGCGGGCGACCGCCTCGGAGAGCACCTGCCAGCGCAGCGGCTTCTCGAGGAACTCGATCATGCCGGCGTCGAGGCAGCGCTGGCGCTCCTCCTCGGAGACCCCCGCGGTCACCGCCACCACCGGGACCGGGTGCGCGTCGCCGCGCGAACGCTCGACGTCGCGCAGCCGGTGGGTCACCTGGTAGCCGTCCATGCCGGGCATCTGCACGTCCATCAGCACCAGGTCGTAGCGGTGCGCGCGGAAGGCCTCCAGCGCGTCCGGACCGTCCTCCGCGACGTGGCACGCGTAGCCGGCGCGCTCGAGCAGGTGCCGGGTGACCTTGCGGTTGATGGCGTTGTCCTCGACGACTAGGATCTGCACGTCGGCATCGACCGGCGCCGGCTGCGGCGTGGAGACCCGCGGCCGCCGATGGCTCCAGGAGAGCGCGCGCGCGATCGCCGAGCGCTTGAAGGGTCGCCCGATCACGCTGGTGTAGCCCTCTTCGCGCAGCGAGTGCACCCGGTTGAGGTGCACCGTCGGCACGAGCAGGTAGGTGCGAGGCGCGACCGAGCCCGCGGCGGCGATCAGCTCGCCGGCCAGCCCCGCGCCCTCGCGGGCCCGCAGCCGATGGTCGACGATCACCGCGTCGATCTCCTGCTCGCGCAGCGCGCGCAGCGCGTCCTCGAGGTTGGCCGCTGAGACCGCCCGGCAGCCGAGGTCCACCAACAGGTCGCAGAGCACCCCCCGCGAGGTGTCGGCCTGCTCGAGGACGAGCACGCGCAGGTCGAGGCCGTGCTCGCGGAGCTGGGGCCCGACGACCACCGGGAAGTCCACGGTGAAGCGGAAGGTCGACCCGCTCCCGCTCTGGCTGCTGACGCTCAGCTCGCCGCCCATGGCCTCGGCGAGCTGGAGGCTGATCGCGAGCCCCAGCCCGGTGCCGCCCTGAGACCGGGCGTAGCTCGCGTCGAGCTGGGTGAATGGTTGGAACAGCTGCGCGAGCTTGTCCTGGGCGATCCCGATCCCCGTGTCGCGCACGGAGAACTCGAGGCTCTCGCCGGGCAAGACCCGCGCCCTGAGGACGATCTCGCCCCGGGGGGTGAACTTGATCGCGTTGCTGGTGAGGTTGATCAGCACCTGCCGGAGCCTGGCGGGGTCGCCCTTGACCCGGGTCGGCAGCCGGGGGTCGGCGTCGAGCACCAGGTCCAGCCCGCGCTCCTCGGCGCGGGTCACGTGCAGGTCGATCACCGACTCGAGGCAGGGGAGCAGGTCGAAGTCGACGGCGTCGATCTCGAGCTTGCCCGCCTCGAGCTTGGAGAAGTCGAGGATGTCGTTGATGATCGCGAGCAGCGCCTGCCCCGAGGCGCCCACGATCTGCGCCAGCTCGCGGTCCGCTTCCTGCTCCAGGGTCCGCAGCAGGAGCTCGGTCATCCCGATGATCCCGTTGAGCGGCGTGCGCAGCTCGTGGCTCATGTGCGCGAGGAAGCGGCTCTTGGCGGTGATCGCGTTCTGCGCCTCCTGCTCCGAGGCCAGGAGCCGGGTCTGGGTCATGCGCAGCTGGGCGTTGGTCGCCCGCAGCTCGGAGGCGAGGTCCTCGAGCTCCTGATTCTTCACCTCCATCCGCAGCTGGGTGTCGCGCATTTCGCTGATCACCGAGCGCAGGATCGTGCTCTGCCGCTCCTTGAGGTCCTCCAGCCGCTCGAGGTCGGTCCGGTAGCGCTCGGCGCGCTTGCTGAGGATCCGGTTCGCGCGCTCGAGCTCTTCGTAGCTCGGGCGCGGCGCGTCCTCGGCGGCCCCGCTCATCCGTCCCCCAGGAGCAGCGCCACGATCGACTGGTTGAGGAACCGCGACGACCCACGGGGGGTGAGGCTGCCGAACTCGCCGTAGGTGTAGACCCCGAGAGCTGGACACCCGTTCCCGGTGACCTCCCGCAGCATGTCGAGCTCGTGAGCGGTCCGCGTACCGAGGTGCGCCTTGCGCGAGACGCAGCTGAAGAACAGGGCCGCCCGCGGCTCTCGCTCGAAGCCCTCCCCTGCCCACTGCGCGGCCTGGCGCGCCGCGGCGAGGATGTCGTCGCGGGAGGTCTCGGTGACCCGCACCCGCGAGCCCTGGGGCACGGGACCGAAGAAGGTCACGGTCTCGTTGTCTTCGTCGACGGTGAGCGGCGCGCGCAGGTAGAACGCGTCGGAGGGCTCGTCCGGGGGATAGACCGCGAGCGGGTTGTCGCCGCTGGGCAGCATCCCCTCACCCAGGTAGCGCCGGTAGAAGGCGAGGGCCGACTCGGAGCCCACCCGCTGCAGCACCGGCCCCTCGGCGGCGGTCACCTCGCCCTGAACCCCGACCGGGTACCACCCGCAGGCCGCGCACCAGGATGCGGAGAGCTCGCCGCCCAACAGCAGCAACGGCGCCGAGTCGTGCAGCACCTCGCCGTCGAAGAACTGGTCGACGCGCTCGAAGCGCAGGTCGTCGGTTGCGGTCCCCCCCACGACTGGGACCCCGTCGCCGAGACCGACCCGCGCCCCCTGGAGCACCGTGCCGCCGCTGACGGAGAGGCTCTCGGGGAAGGTCAGACAGAGCAGGGGGGCGAGTTCGAGGCGCTCGACCCCGCAGCGGGCGGCCTCGGCCACCGCCGCGCGTGCCCCAGCGGGGTGCTGCGAGAGGTCGCGGGCGGCGACGGAGACGGCGCGCAGCCGCTCCCCGCAGAAGACCACGAGGGCGATTGCGTCTTCGTGGTAGCCAAGGGTCGACGATGAGATCGCGTCAACGGTGCAGCCAACCGTGGGCAAGTCCGGGAAGGCCTCGCGCACCTCGCGCACGAGGAGCTCGCGGTCGTAGTCGAGGGTCGCGAAAAGCACCAGCGCACGCGGGGGGTCGCTCGTCGCGTCCAGGCCCACGCGGACCTGCGCGACGACCTCCGCCACCGCCGAGCGGGTGTCGACGTCTTCGGAGTGTCCTACGACGACCTGCACGCTTTCACCCCCGCAGCTCGGTTCCTGCGGCTCAATCAGCGTAGCAGTCGGGCGGACTCCCGACTGCTTTCGCGGTGCATTCATCCGGGGGGCCTCTCGCCTGTATTCAGGGGGCCTCTCCGAGGCCCCCTCGCCCTCGCGGCAAAGCCGCTCGGGCTCACCCCCAACGGGCTGAAGGCTCTTGCTTTCAGGGGGCC
>Ga0070727_10000969_pt1 | contig 31849 bp, 20 predicted proteins | sample tdAd472_FD_66722 | JGI IMG/M metagenome (GOLD analysis project Ga0070727, IMG submission 66722) | Marine sediment microbial communities from the Atlantic coast under amendment with organic carbon and nitrate - tdAd47.2 | ecosystem: Environmental > Aquatic > Marine > Coastal > Sediment | place... | reverse complement strand
CGGGCTTGCTCCGGCGGCCAGTAGCCGGGGGTCCCGAGGAAGGCGCCCGTGGCCGTGAGCTTGTGCGTCGACGCGCTGGGGTCCTTGGCGAGGCCAAAGTCGGTCAACCGCGCGCCGTCGGCGCTGAGCAAGACGTTGCCTGGCTTGAGGTCGCGGTGCAACACCCCGCAGGTGTGCACGTAGTTCAGCGCCTTGGCGAGGTCGCGCGCGACCGCGAGCGCCTCGGGGATCGGGAGCGGCCCGGTGCGCAGGCGGTCCTCGAGGGACTGCCCGAGCACGTACTCGAGGGCGATCCAGGGCGCGCCCTCGTGCTCGCCGACCCCTACGATCGCGACCACGTTGGGATGTCGCAGGCGGGCCAGGGTGTGGGCCTCGGCCTGGAACCGTTGGCGGGCCTGGGCGTTGGCCGCGCGGTGCGAGAGCAGGAGCTTGAGCGCGACCGCGAGTCCGTCGGGGGCCTGGGCGCGGTAGACCACGCCCATGCCCCCGCGCGCGAGCTCCTCCACCAGCCGATACGGTCCGATCTGCTTCACCGAACGCAGTGTGGCCCGTCCGGAGCGGACGGGCCACAGGGGTCGGTCGGCGCCGCTAGTTGCGGTCGGCGAGGAGGATCACCCCGAAGGCGGTCTCGGTGGGGGCGGGGTCGACGGCGATCGCGGTGCGGATCTGGCCCGCCGCGAGGCTCAAGGTCCCGGTGTCGATCGCGACGGAGAGGCTGCCAGCCAGGGCCACCCGTACCTGGTAGTCCCCGGCCGGCGCCTCAAGGTAAGCGGACGATTGGAGGAAGGTCACGTTGCTCAGCGTCGGCGTCGCCGCGGCGAGGTCGGCGCCGGGGGCGGTGACGTAGATGTCGACGGGCCCTGCGCTGGGCGAGCCGTGCACCAGGCGCAGCTTGAAGGAGCCCGGCGCGGGCGGGGTGTTGTCGTCGTCGAGCACGAGGGCGCTGATCTGGCTGACGAGGTCCACGGCGATCACGGTCGCCTCGCTGCCGGGGAGCACGGGGAGCGGAGCGTCGATCACCGAGGTCGTGGTGTTGGCGGGGTTGACCTGGATCCGCTTGGTGCCCGCGAGGGTCGAGAGGTAGCCGCTGGCCTGGCGGTAGCTGACCCCGGCGGCGACGACGGCGCCGTCGACCAGGGCGTCCACGGCCGGAGCGTCGGGGGAGCCGTGCACGATCCGCAGGCGCGAGGTCTGGTCGCTGAGCTCGATCGTCGGCGTGGTGTCGTCCCCGGTCAGCGCGACGAGGCTCACCGGCGAGAACCCCGCGCTGGCGTCGACGGCGACCAGGGTCAGGTCGGCGCCGTCGGTGAGGGCGACCGTGCCCGAGTCGTAGACCGCGTCGGGGGCGCCGGCGAGGGTGATCCGGGCGCGGTAGTCGCCGGCGGGGACGCCGAGGTAGGGGGAGGCGTCCTTGAAGGCGACCCCGGCGAGGGTCGGCGTCGCGGTGGCCAGGTCGTCCCCGGGTGCGGTGAGGTAGACGTCGACCGGCCCCGCGGTGGGGGAGCCGTGCACGATCCGCAGGCGGGCCTCGCCGGGGGCGGGGCCGCTGGGGTCGTCGACGAGCAGCAGGGGCTCGATCGCGCTCAGCTGACCGACGGCGATCGCGGTGTAGACGCCAGCGGGGTCGAGGGTCGGGGTCACGTCGATCACGGTGGTCGTGGAGCCGGCGGCGTTGACCTTCAGGTTCCGCGGTCCGGCGGGCACCGCGAGGTAGCCGGAGCCTGCGGTGTAGGGCACGCCGGCGAGCACCACGACGTCGTCGACGAGCACGTCGACGTCCGGGGCGTCCGGGGAGGCGTGCAGCACCCGCAGCGACGCGTCGGGCGCAGGCGCCTGTTGGCTGGAGCTGGCGGCGGTCGACGACGCGGCGGTCTGGGCGCCGGAGCGTCGGTTGGAGTCGCTGTTGCAGCCGCCGAGCGCGGCCAGGGACAGACAGAGGGCGGCGAAGCCCAGGGAACGGGTGCAGGTCATGGGGGTCCTTCTCCGCGGCGCGCCTCGCTCGCCGCAAGTTTCTCTTCCACCTGGGCTACGCCTGCCACCCGCGGCCTGGATCACCGCGGTCGAGATTTGCTCCGCGCGCGGGTATCCGTCAACCAGCCAAGACGGTCAGAAGACTGAGACCGGCTCGCAGCGGGGAAGGCGGCGGGCATGCACTATGTTGCTGGTCTTACGCCGGCAACCGGTTCGAATCCGTCTCAGCGGGTCCCGGGTTCCCGCCCCCCTGTCGTACGCGTGTGAACACCGGGTGCAGGGGCAGGGGTTAGCGGGGTCGACGGTTTGCACGGTGGGAGGCATGACGCTTCATTCTGGAGTTTCACTTACCACCTTCCTGAGCCTTCCGATCCTGGTCGGCGCGTTGAGCGCTGGCTGTTCTGGGGGTGGGGGCGGAGGCGGAGGCGCTTCAACCTCGGCGCCGACGACGTCTTCGACCCCCACCTCGCCCAGTTCGCCCACGCCCACGAGCTTTGGCTCAGCGGCCTGGCCGCAGCACTTCGCCTCTCGGCGGATCGAGGAGCACCCCTTCGCCACCGCGATCGCCTGCGCCAACTGCCACAGCACCGACCCCGTCGCCAACCGCGACGCCGCCGGGCGTGACGTCTCGCCCTATCAGCTGTGGCAGGCGAGCATGATGGCCAACGCGGTGCGCGATCCCCTGTGGCGGGCGCAGGTCTCGGTCGAGATCGCGGCGACCCCCAGCCTCAAGGGTGCGATCGAGTCCAAGTGCATTAGCTGCCACGCGCCCATGGCGCAGTTCGACGCGCAGTCCAAGGGCGAGCCGCTGCGCATGGAGATGCTCGAACAGGACACGCCCCGCACCCAGCTGGCCCTCGACGGAGTGTCGTGTTCGGCCTGCCACCAGATCGAGCCCACCGCGGACGTGGCCTCGACCTTCGACGGCAAGTACACCCTCGGCACGAACCGCGAGATCTACGGCCCGCACGCCAACCCCGACGGGAGCCCCATGGGCTTCGCGCTCAACTACCTCCCCCGCGAGAGCGCCCACGTCACCAGCTCGAACCTCTGCGCCAGCTGCCACACCCTGACCACGGCGGCGGTCGACCCCAACGGCATGCCCACCGGCGGCCAACTCCCGGAGCAGAGCCTGTTCCTCGAGTGGCAGAACTCGGTCTTCAACGACCAGGTCGCCCAGCCCGCCGCCGAGGCCGCGAGCTGCCAGGCGTGTCACACCCCACGCACCGACCGCGACGGGAACCCGATCCAGACCCAGATCGCCGAGTCAGCGTTGGGGACCGCGGTCCGCGCGTCCCTCGGGCGGCACGTGTTCGTGGGGGGCAACACCCTCGTGCCTCAGATCCTGCGCGATCAGGCCGCGGACCTCCGCCCCTTGGCGCCGGCTGCGGCCTTCGACGCCCTGATCGACGAGACCCGCGACCAGCTCCAGCGGCGCACGGCGCGGGTCACCGTCGGCAGCGGAATCCGCACCGGCGACCTGCTGCAGCTCCCGGTGACCGTCGAGAACCTCAGCGGGCACAAGTTCCCCACCGGGCACCCGGTGCGGCGGGCTTGGGTCCGCCTGCGGGTCACCGACGCCCAGGGCGCCCTCGTGTTCGCGTCCGGGGAGCACGACGCCCAGGGCCGGCTGGTCAGCGGGGGGGCGCCGTTGCCGAGCGAGCTCGCTGGAGGCCCCCACCAGCCCCACCACGCGGCGATCACGAGCGCCGATCAGGTGCAGATCTACCAGTCGCTCATGAGCGACAGCTCGGGGGCGCTGACGTTCCTCCTCCTCCGCGGTGAGGATTACCTCAAGGACAACCGCCTGCTCCCCATGGGGTGGAGCCCGACCGGGCCTGGAGCCGCGACCACCGCGCCCCGCGGGGTGGGCACCGACGGCGACTTCGTCGGCGGCTCCGACACGATCCAGTATCGGGTCATGGCGCCGGCCGCCGCCGGTCCTTACACCGTGGAGGCCACGGTCTTCTACCAGGCGTTGAGCGCGCGCTACGCCGAGGAGCTGTTCGCCTACGCGACCCCCGAGATCGAGGCCTTCAAGAGCTACTACGAGGCCGCCGATCGCCGCCCCGAGTTGGTGGCCAGCGTCAGCGTGCAGGCCAACTAGTAGCACCCGCGTTTCATGGTGTTGCGCGTGTTTCAGTGCAACGCCGCGCGCGTCACCCGCGGCAGACGGCCTGTCATGGGGGCGGGACGTCGACCCGGGTGGAGGAACGTCTGAGAAGGAGTAAGGGCGAGAGGCCCTCCGAACAGGCGGCTGGTCTTGGGTTTGCACCGTTCGCTGCCCATGACGGTGCAAGCTCGCGTTACGGCGCTCGGTGTTTCATGTGTGGTTTCGCTGCTGAGCGGAAGCCTGTTTCTGGGCTGCTCGGGCGGATCGAGCGGCGGAGGCGGACCCGGCGGGACGGCGACGCCGTCGCCCGCTCCAGCCTCGCCGTCGGGGACGTCAGGGACGCCGGGGACGCCGGGGACGTCGGGAACGTCGGGAACGTCAGGAACGTCAGGGACGTCAGGGACGTCGGGGACGAGCACGGGTGCCTGGCCCCACCCGGTGGCGTCCCAGCGGGCGGTGCGCGGGGACTTCGCGACCGCGCCGGAGTGTGCCCGTTGCCACGGCGCCGACGCGGGGGCCATGCGCGACGCTGCCGGGCGTGACGTGGCGCCCTACTCCCTCTGGAAGGCGAGCATGATGGCCAACGCCTCGCGCGACCCCCTGTGGCGGGCCGAGGTCTCGGTGGAGGTCGCCGCGACGCCTGGAGCGGCGTCGGCGATCGAAGCCAAGTGCATGACCTGCCACGCGCCCATGGCTCACCGCGACAGCGGCGGGGCGATCTCCCCCGCGGTCCTCGACCAGAGCGGTGACCTCGCCCAGCTGGCCGTCGACGGGGTCTCGTGCACCGTGTGCCACCAGACCGCGCCGACCGCCAACGTGGCGACGACGTTCAACGGCGAGTTCGTGCTCAACACCCAGCGCGAGCTCTACGGGCCGCACACCAACCCGCGCGCCATGCCCATGCTGAACCAGCTCAACTACCTGCCCGCCGAAGGGCAGCACATGCGCGACGCGAACCTCTGCGCGAGCTGTCACACCCTGACCACCCAGGCCCTCGACGCGGGAGGCGCCCCCACCGGCGGGAGCCTGTTGGAGCAGAGCCCGTTCCTCGAGTGGCAGAACTCGGTCTACACCGACCAGGTCGCGGCGCCTCACGCCAAGGCCGCCAGCTGTCAGGCCTGCCACGTGCCCACCGACGACGTGGCCGGCGCGCCGATCTCCACGGCGATCGCGGCCTCGCGCTTCCGCACTCCGGCGCGCTCGCCCTTCGGGCGTCACGTGTTCGTCGGCGGCAACACCTTGATCCCCCAGATCCTCCGCGACCAGGCCGCGGCGCTTCAGCCGCAGGCCTCCACGGCGGAGTTCGACGCGCTGATCGCGGCGGTGCGTGATCAGCTGCAGACCCGCACCGCGAACGTCAGCCTGGGGTCCGCGTCGCGCAGCGGCGACACCCTCGAGCTGGCGGTCACCGTCGAGAACCTCACCGGGCACAAGTTCCCCACCGGTCACCCCACCCGGCGCGCCTGGCTGCGGGTGCGGGTCCGCGACGCCCTCGGGAACCTGGTCTTCGCTTCGGGCGAGCACGACGTCGAGGGGCGGCTGGTCGACGGCGGCGCTCCCCTGGCGAGCGAGCTCGCGGGGGGGCCGCACCAGCCTCACCACGGAGCGATCACCGCCGGCGACCAGGTGCAGATCTACCAGTCGCTGATGAGCGACGCGGGGGGCGCGCTGACGTTCCTCCTCCTGCGCGGCGAGGGCTACCTCAAGGACAACCGCCTGCTCCCCGAGGGCTGGAGCCCGACCCACCCCAACGCCGCGGCCGCCGGTCCCCGCGGGGTCAGCGGAGATCCCGATTTCGCCGGCGGGGGAGACACGACCCGCTATCGGGTCACGGCCCCGGTGGCCGCTGGGCCCTACACGGTGGAGGCGACGGTGTTCTACCAGTCGCTCAGTCCGCGCTTCGCGGCCGAGCTGTTCCAGTTCTCGACCCCCGAGGTCGCGGCCTTCCAGAGCTACTACCGGGCGGCGGACCGCACGCCGGAGCGCGTGGCCAGCGCTCGCGGCCAGTTCAACTAGCGTCCGCCTGGGCTAGGCTGCCCCTGTGCAGCTGCCCTTCGCCCACCTCAACCTGCGCCGCAACCCCTTCGGCGAGCTCCCCCTCGAGACGCGCCCGGCGCTGGCCGTGCTCGACCCCGAGCCGCTGCTCGCGCACCTCGCGCCCGAGCGCGCGGTGCTCCAGTTCCTCGGCGACAAGGGCAGGGGCAAGACGACCCACCTGCTGGCCCTGCGCGCGGTGCGCCCCGCCCCCTACCTGCACCTGCCCGAGGACGGACCGCTGCCCCCGGTGCCGACCGAGCTCCCGCTGCTCTACCTCGACGAGAGCCAGCGCCTGACCTGGCGCCTGCGGCGCAAGCTGTTCCGCGGACCCGGGCGCCTGGTGCTGGGCACCCACGAGGACCACACCCGCGCCCTGCGCCGCGCCGGTCGCCCGGTGACGACCGTCGAGGCCGGCGCCGGCCTCGACCTCCCCCGGCTGGAGCAGATCGTGCGCAAGCGAATCGAGGCGGCCCGCCGCGACGCGGGCCCGCTGCCTTGGGTCCCCGAGGAGGGCCTGCGCTGGCTCCTCGCCCGCTTCGGCGACGACGTGCGCGGCATGGAGCACCACCTCTACCGCCGCTTCCAGGTCCTGGCCGAGGTCGGTCCGCTGGAGGTCCGGGAGGAGGGGTAGCCCTCGACGCTGAGGCTCCCGCCGTCATGCGCTACCCTCGCGCTCGGAGGAGGACCCCATGACGCACACCAACACCCTCGGACCCGACGGGCCGCAGGTCGCGCCGATCGGGCTCGGCTGCATGGGCATGTCGGACTTCTACGGCACCCCGGAGGCGCGGCAGGCCAACGAGGCGAGCTCGATCGCCGTGATCCACCGCGCGCTGGAGCTGGGGGCGAACCTGATCGACACCGCGGACATGTACGGCTGCGGCGAGAACGAACGCCTGGTCGGGCGCGCGCTGCAGGGCGCGCACCGCGAGCGGGCGATCCTCGCGACGAAGTTCGGCAACGTGCGCGGCCCCGACGGAGCGTTCCTCGGGGTGAACGGCACCCCGGACTACGTGCGCGACTGCTGCGACGCGAGCTTGCAGCGCCTGGGGCTCGACGTGATCGACCTCTACTACCAGCACCGCGTGGACCGCGACACGCCGATCGAGGACACCGTGGGCGCCATGAAGGAGCTGGTCGAAGCGGGCAAGGTCCGCTACCTCGGGCTCTCGGAGGCTTCGCCGGAGACGATCCGCCGCGCTCACGCCGTGCACCCGATCGCGGCGCTGCAGACGGAGTACTCGCTCTGGTCGCGTGAGCCGGAGGAGGAGCTGCTGGCGACTTGCGCCGAGTTGGGGATCCTGTTCGTCGCCTACAGCCCGCTGGGGCGCGGCTTCCTCACCGGGCGCTTCAAGACGATCGACGACCTCCCCGCCGAGGACTACCGCCGGCACAGCCCGCGCTTCCAGGGGGAGAACTTCGCCAAGAACCTCGAGCTGGTGCGTGAGGTCGAGGCGCTGGCCTCGGAGAAGGGCTGCACCGCGGCCCAGCTCGCCCTGGCTTGGGTCACCCGCAGGCCCGGTGTGGTCACGATCCCGGGGACGACGTCCCGGGAGCGCCTCGAGCAGAACGTGGCCGCGGGCCAGGTCGCGCTGAGCGACGCGGACCTCGCGCGCCTCGACGCGGCGGCGCCCCTGGGTGCAGCCGCCGGGCTGCGCTACCCCGAAGCGTCCATGAAGTCGGTGAACGGCTAGGGACTGCGTCCTGGTTCGGTAAAGCGCGCGAGGACCTCGCGCGCCCGCGCGGCTGCAAGTGCATGGGGAGCAACGTCTCGACGCAGGGCGTCGGGAAACGTTGAAGAACCATGACATGACTTCGCATCCGGGTTTCGCTACACCGTGCCTGCCGCGGGAGGAAGACGCACTCAGGTGTGCCCGCGCGCGAGCCGAGAGCGGCAGGGGACGTGGAAGGCCCCAGGAAGGAACCCCAAGCATGACTCGAATTCGTTGGGCGAACGCCGCGGCGTTCGCAATGCTCACCGTCTGTACTCCCGCGTTGGCGCAGGTCAGCGTCACGATCGATTCGGCCCCCGACACCGTTCGCGTGGGCGACGCGATCGAGGTGCGCTGGAGCGTGACCTCGCCGGAGGCCGTGTTCACCGTGCTCCTGCACGGAGACGACCCCGCCTCGATCACCGAGGTCGGGCGCGTGTTCCAGGGCGGCGCGGGCAGCTTCGCCGACACGGTGCTCGCAACCCGGCCGGGCACCCTCGAGGTCGCCGTCTACGTCCGCAGCGGTCCGACTCGCGGTCGGACCCAGTCGCGGACCGTGACCGTGCTCCCCGCGCAACTGCAGGTCGCCCCCGGGGCGATCGAGACGGTCCTCGGCGACGGCAGCAGCGACCCGCTGCTCGGCGCGAGCTTCCCCGCGGGCGGGGCCATGGGCGGGCGCTCCTGGGGCGTGGCCGTGAGCAACGCCGGCGCGACCTACTGCGGCCTGTTCGACGCGGGCGCGGTCGCGCGGCTCGAGGCCGACGGCACGGCGACCGTGGTCGTCGACGGGCTCGACCGCCCCATGGTGTTCGACTTCGCCCCCAACGACGACCTGCTGATCGCCGACCAGGGCAGCGACCGGCTGCTGCTCGCCAGCGCCGCCTCGGGCTACAGCGACGTGCGCACGATCCTCGGCCCCGGGACGCTCAGCCAGCCCGGCGCGGCGCGCTACGGCGCCAACGGGAAGGTCTACGTGGCCGACACGGGGAACCACCGCGTGATCGAGCTCGAGCCCGACTTCAGCGCCGGGCGCGTGGTGGCCGGCGGGGTCCAGGGCCTGGCCGGTGACGGCGGCGCAGCCACCAGCGCGCGGCTGAACTTCCCGATCGACGTGGACGTCGACGCCCGGGGGGCGTTGGTGATCGCCGACGCGATCAACAACCGCCTGCGGGTGGTGAACCTCAACGCCCAGGGCGTGCTGCAGGTCGCCGGTGTGCGCGTCGCGGCTGGGCAGATCGAGACCCTCGCGGGCAGCGGTCCGGCGGGCGCGGCCAACACCGCGCGGCTCGGCGACTCCGACGCCCGCGGCGGGTTCTCCGGGGACGGCGGCTCGGCGTTGCGCGCCGGGATCGACTGGCCCTTCGCCCCACGCTTCGATCGCGCCGGTGGGGTGTGGTTCCTCGACGCCGACAACCACCGCCTGCGGCGGATCGCGGCGGACGGGACGATCGCGACCGTCGCCGGGAGCTCGCCGCTGCCCCAGACCAACGGCCCGCGCGGTGTGGGCTCGGCTGGGCGCGACGTCGGCGACGGCGGCGCCGCCGCGGGGGCCGACCTCAACCACCCCATGGACCTCGAGCTGCTCGACGACGGCAGCCGGGTGACGCTCCTGATCGGCGACACCGACAACGCCCGTGTGCGCCGGATCGCCGGGCTGAACCCGCCGGCCCCGCCCGTTGACACCGAGCCGCCGGGCTTCGCCGGCCTGGTGGACGTCCGCGCCCAGGGGACCGACGAGCTGGTCCTGCGTTGGGGCGTCGCCACCGACGGGCGCACACCGGTGGGGCAGCTCCGCTACCGGGTCTACCTGGCGACGGCCTCCCGCGGCCAGGACTTCTCGACCCCGACCGTGGAGACGTCCCCCGGCGCGCTGCAGGTGACCCTCGGCGGGCTGACCGCGGACACGCGCTACTTCGCGGTGGTTCGCGCCGTCGACGCCCTGGGCAACGAGGACGTCAACACCCGCGAGTTGGCCGCGCGCACGGCCCCCCTGCCCCGATCGCAGGCGCCGACCTTCCGCGACGTGCAGGCCGTGTTCGCCGCGAGCTGCACCGGCTGCCACTCGGTCGGCGGACCCGCGCCATTCAGCCTCGAAGCAGGGGTCGCCTTCGGCAACCTGGTCAACGCCCCGGCGCAGCAGCTCTCGAGCATGCCTCGGGTCACCCCGGGGAGCCTCGATCGCTCCTACCTCTGGCACAAGATCCAGGGAACCCACCGGCAGGTCGGCGGGCGTGGCCGGCAAATGCCGATCGGGCCGCCGCTGACCACCGCGCAGGTGGACTCGATCCGCGGCTGGATCGTGGCCGGCGCCCAGAACTAGCGCAGGGCCACTCTTCCCCGCGTCCCCCCAACTCTGGACGACCGGAGTCGGGGGGGGCGCGCTGGGACGAACGCAAAGCGTCGAATCCGAACACCCTTGTGGAGCGCTTGGCGCCCAGCTCTGAGGCAGGCAGGCTTGCCCTGGCTGGGGTTAGAACGGGCATTGGCTGTGCGGTGGGGTCGTTCGAGGAGGACCCATGCGCACACCCACAGCCTTGGCCCTGGCCACGGTTTGCGTCTGCGTCGCAGCGCCGGCGCAGACCTACACCAGCGGCAGCGAAGGCCCCGCCGTGCAGGAGATCCAAAAGCGGCTCCGCTTCCACGGGTACCCGGTCGCGGCCAGCGGTCGCTACGACGCCACCACCGTGCGAGCGGTGAAGCGCTTTCAGCGCGCCCGCAGCCTGCCCGCCACCGGGCGGGTCGATTCGACGACCCGCGCCGCCCTGCAGCGGCCGCTGCAGCGAGGCGACCAGGGGCGCGCGATCCGCTCGCTCCAGGAGCGGCTGATCGACTTCGGCGAGCGGCTCGTCGCGAGCGGGATCTTCGACGGAGACACCGAGAGCGCGTTGCAGCGCTTTCAGCGCGACGCGGGGCTGCCCGACGACGGGCGCGTCGACTCGCAGACCCTGGATCACCTGTCCCGGGTGCGTGGCCCGGTGGAGCGCCTGAATCGGCTGATCGGCGAGGCGGAGCGCGTGCTCGCGGGCAACCCCCAGGGCTACCGCGCCGACGTGCTGGTGGTGATCGACTACGGCGTCCACAGTTCGCTGCGCCGGTTCTTCGTCGTCGACCGGGAGAGCCGGCGGGTCCAGGGGTATCGCGTGGGCCACGGCACCGCCAGCGACCCCACCGACACCGGCTACGCCCAGCGCTTCTCCAACAGCCAGGACCTGGCGACCTCGGTCGGGGTGTTCCGCACCGCCGAGGTCTTCAGCCACCCGCGGCTCGGCCAGGCGCTGCGGCTCGACGGGCTCTCCAGCAGCAACACCCGGGCTCGCCAGCGCGACTACGTGATCTACCGCGCGCCGCGCACCTCACGCTCCGGGGACGCCTTGCCCCGTGGCTACGGCGGTCCGGCCCTCGACCCCAGCGACGCCGCGGAGGTGATCGAGCGGATCCAGGGCGGCGTGCTCGTCTACGCCCCCGACCCGGCGGCGACGTCGGTGAGCGGCGGTGAGGGTAGCGACTCCGGCCCCTCGGCTTACGACCGCCGCCTGGCGAGCGACCGCGAAGCGGCCCGCCGCAGCGGCGAGCTCGACGTCGACCCTCGCGGGGGGCGGGTCAACTACCGCGGGTTCACCGTCTCCTCGCCAGAGGTGCGCGCGGTCCTCCAGCGGATCGCCAACGCGACCGGGCGCACGGTGCGCGTGACCAGCGGCGACCGCGATCACGTCCCCAGCGGGGGATCGCGGACCAGCCTGCACCTCGCCCACCGAGCCGCGGACTTCACCGTCATGGGGCTCTCGCTGGAAGACGCGTTCCAGGTCCTGCGCGACCGCGAGGGCGAGATCCTCACCGACGGCGGCTACGAGGTGATCTGGCACCAGGCCAACACCAACACCGGCGGACCCCACTTGCACGTGGGCTTCCGGGGCGCGCGCCGCGACACCCAGTTCAAGACCGAGACGCGCGGGGTCTACACCCGGCACAACTAGCCCTCGGCCGGGCGTCGGCGGCGTGGGGTAGCCTCCACGCGAGGGCGCTCGCTTGGACCGGCTCGTACGACTCGCGCAGGTGTGGAACTACCTGCCCGGCTTTCGGGCCGCGGCGGAGACCGAGCACCTGCCCTCGGCGGCCGAGCGGCTGGGGGTCACCCCCTCGGCGCTCTCGCGCACGCTCTCGGTGCTCGAGGCGTCCCTCGGGCGCCAGCTCTTCGACCGCCGCGGGCGCAAGCTGATCCTCAACGACGCCGGGCGCAGCGTGCTGGCCCAGGTGCGCGAGGCCATGCGCGGTCTCGACGACACCCTCGACGCCCTCGAGAGCGAGGTCCTCAGCGGGCCGGTGCGAATCGCGAGCTCCTCACGCCTGGCGACCACCCTCCTGGTGCGCGCCCTGTCCGACCTCGCCGACGCCCACCCGCAGCTCGAGCCGGTGGTATCGATCGCCGGCCCCGACGCGCTGCGCGAGCTGCTCCGCGGAGACGTCGACGTCTGGTTGGGCGAATACGCCACCCCCCACCCCGGGTTGCGGGTCGAGCAGCTGGGCGCATTTCCCAACGGAATCTACTGCGGCCCCAGGCACCCGCTGGCCAAGCGGCTCGACGCGCCGCTGGAGGAGATCCTCGCTCACCCCTTCGTCGGGCCCCCTCCGGTCGCCGGCCAGGCCCCGGACAACTGGCCTGCCGAGCTCGAGCGGCGGGTCACGACCCAGGTGCACCAACTCCTGACCGCGCTGCAGATCTGCGCCCAGGGCAGGTTGCTGGCGGCGCTTCCCGACAAGGTCGCCGCCGCCTTCAGCGCAGTCGGGCTGCGTCGCCTCCGCTGGGAGGGCATGCCGCCGGCCACGGTCTACGCCGTGCGACGTCGGCTGCTGCACCCGCGCGATCGGGCCCTGGCGGTGGTCGAAGCGCTGCTGATCCACTGTTGAGTATTGCTCAACAGACCAGTTCCTATATCTCAATGTCCTTTACAGCCTGGGTGGGGTATCTCTGTGTGCGTCGACAGCACGCTGCGTCAGGCGTCTGCGGCAGCGCGGCCTGGACGGGAGGAAGGCAAGGCCTCCCGGCTTTGGAAGGAAGGACTCATGACCAGCGTGTTCCGCGTCAGCCGAGACGATCCCACGGAGGAGCCGAGGCTCCTCGCCTGCGCTCTCGCGCTGGCCCTCTGCTGCCTGGCGGCCGGGGTCGGCGCTGCCCAACCGCCCGCTGCCCCGGGCGACCTGCGGGTCGCCGAGGTCGTCCGCGAGGTGATCCCCGACGGCGACGCCGAGGGGCTCTCGGCAGCGCTGACCCTCCCCGCCCAGCCCGGCTCGGTCGCCGGCGTCGCCGTGCGGGTCGAGGTGCGCCACCTGCGACGGGGTGACCTCTCGCTCACGCTGACCGCGCCGAGCGGCCGCGAGGCTCAGCTCTTCGTCGGCGACCCTCACGACGAGCGTCGCCACCTCACCGGCGTCCTCGGTCGGCTGGCCCTCGACCGGTTTCGCGGCGAGCCCCTCGCGGGGACGTGGACCCTGATGGTGATCGACCGACGGTCGGGAGCGCGCGGCTCGCTGGTTCGCTGGGAGCTGTTGGCGACCGCGCAGCCGCAGGCGCCGGCGGCTCGCGAGCAAGGGGCCGAGGGGCCGGAGGGGGCTTCGGTTGCCGAGACGAGTGCAGTGAGGCCAGAGGACTCCTCTCGCTGGGCTCCCGCCAGGCTGGCCGCCCTGCTCGAGGGAGACGGGACGGGGCCGATCGACGACGTGCGCGCCCTGCTGGTCTACCTCAGGGAGGGCCTCCCGCGGCGCGGCGCCCGCCTCCAGAAGGGCCTACCCCCGCGGTAGGCCGCTCGGCTGGCTCGGTCGCGCTCCTCTGCGCTAGCCTGGGGTGTGCCGTTCGAGTGGAGCTTTAGCGAAGCGGAGCGGGTTCAGGCGGAGCCTCCCCTGATCCCCGGGGTGACTGGGTTGAAGCCGCTGGGCCAGGGCGGCATGGGGGACGTGTTCCTCGGCGTCGACGCCACGGGGCGGAGGGTGGCGGTCAAGGTCTCGCGGCGGCTGGGGAAGGAGGCGCTCGACCGCTTCCAGCGTGAGGCCGAGCTGCTCGGGCGCTTTCGGTCCGACGCCGTGGTGCGGGCCCACTCCTGGGGCACCGTGCGGGACACCGCCTACCTGGTGTGCGAGTACGTCGACGGCGAGACCCTCGACGTCGTCGCCCGGCGCTGCCCTGGCCCGCAGGCGCGGCTCGAGCTCCTGGTGAGGGTGTGCCGCGCGGTGGGGGTGGCGCACCGGGAGGGGGTCGTGCACCGGGACCTCAAGCCGAGCAACGTGCTGGTGCAGCCGTCGGGGGAGGTCAAGCTGATCGACTTCGGGGTCTCGATCGGCCTCGACCAGGAGCGCATGACCCAGACCGGCGCGCTGCTCGGGACCCCGCACTACATGGCCCCCGAGCAGTTCAGGGGCGAGGCCCCGACTCCGGCCTCCGACGTGTGGTCGCTGGCGGTGGTGGGCTACGAGCTCCTCGCCGGGCGACTCCCCTTCGTCGGGTCCACCTTGCCGGAGCTGGCGAACGGCTGGAGCCGACGTCCGCCGCAGCTGCAAGGGGTCGGCGCCGGGGTCAATCGGGTGATCCTCGGTGCGCTGAACCCCAAGCCAGGAGGGCGAGCCCCCGACGCCGCGGCCTTCGCTGACGCGTTGGAGGCCGCCCTCGAGCGAGACCGCCGCGGCGCGCCCTCCGCGGTCGGGGTCACGCTGTGCGTGTTCTTCGCCCTCGCGTCGTGCTGCGGGGCCTACGTGGCGTTGACCCGTTCGGCGGATCCCGACCCAGACCGGGTCCGAGGCGAGGAGAGCCACGTCGCGGCCGTGCCGGGAGAGGAGCCGGCGGAGGAGGCTCGTGACGCGTCGAGCCGGCGCGTGGGCTCGCCGACGCGCGGCGAGGTCCCCGGGGGGGAGGAGGGAGGCGCTCGCTGGCCCCGGACCTGGTCCGGGGAGCTGACGGCGGAGGAGGCGCGCTATACAGAGGGCCTCAACCCCGACAACGCCCACGACGACCTGCAGCGGCTGGCGGCGCTGGCGGAGCGGGGGGAACCCAGGGCGGCTCGCTTCTACGGCCTGGGGCTCCTGGTGGGTGGCGTGCGCGGCCTCGAGCAGGACCGGCGAGGCGGATTCGGCTACGTCGTGCACGCCGTCGAGTACGGCTACATGCACGCCGCAGGTGACCTGGCTGCGCTCTTCGTGGGCGAGGCCAACTCGCCAGAGAGCTGGGCCGTCTACGGCTACGGCGACCACCGGGCCGCCCTCGGGTTGGAGGAGGACCTCGAGCTCGCCGCGGCGCTGGCCTATATCGGCACGCAGCACGGGAGGCAGGCGCGCACCTCCTACATCGTCCTCGACTACCTGCACGACGAGCTGCGGGTGCCGATCCCGGTCTCGGTGGCCGCGGCCTACCGGACCGTTCAGGACAGGCTGGGGTCCAGCGCCGGAGTCCAGGCGGCGCTGGGCGGCGGGGAGGGCCGCTAACGCGTGCCGGCGCCAGGGAGGGAGGCAGCGCCACGAATCCCCGGGGTGCGGGATCTACGTCCCCTCGGCCAGGGCGGCATGGGCGCCGTGTTTCAGGGGGTCGACGCCGCCGGGAGGCGAGTCGCGGTCAAGGTCTCCCGGCGGCTGAGCGAGGAGGCGCTGAACCGCTTCCGGCGGGAGGCGGAGCTCCTGGGGCGCTTTCGCTCGGACGCGGTCGTGCGCGCCCACTCCTGGGGGACGGTCGACGACATGGCCTACCTGGTGTGCGAGTTCGTCGAGGGCGAAACCCTGGACGCAGCCAGCGCCACGCGCGGGTCTCCCCCCGACGAGCTCGTGTCGCTGCTCGCGCGGATTTGCCGCGCGGTGGGGGTGGCGCACCGGGAGGGGGTGGTGCACCGCGACCTCAAGCCGACCAATGTGCTCGTGCAGCCGTCGGGGGAGGTCAAGCTGATCGACTTCGGTGTCTCCATCGGCCTCGACCAGGAGCGCATGACCCAGACCGGGGCCATGCTCGGCACCCCGCTCTACATGGCTCCCGAGCAGCTCGAAGGCAAGACCCCGACCCCCGCGTCCGACGTGTGGTCGCTGGGGGTGGTTGGCTACGAGCTCCTCGCCGGGCGGCGACCCTTCGCGGGCAACTCGCTGCTCGAGTTGGCGGACAGCTGGGGGCGTCGACTGCCGAAGATCGAGGGGGTCAGCCCCGCGGTGAACCGGGTGATCCTCGACGCCCTCGACCCTGAGCCTGGTCGTCGCCACGCCGACGCGAGCGCCATGGCCGAAGCGCTGCTCGCCGCCGCGGAGGAGGCGCCCTACGGACCGAGCCCGGCCTCGCTGGTCGCGCTGCTCGCGCTCCCGCTGCTCGCGGTCGGCGGCCTCGCCTACCTCGCCCTGACGTCGGGGAGCGCGCCTGCGCCGCGCCTCGACTCGGCGCCAGCGGAGCAAGGCGCGCTGGACGAACCGGTCCAGGCGGAGCCGGAGCACGCCGCGCCAGCGGAGTGGCCGCTGGAGTGGACGGGAGAGCTGTCCGAGGGCCTGGCGCAGCGCGCCCTGTTGCTGACGGTCAAGACCGCCCACGGCGATCCTGAGCTGCTGAAGGAGCTGGCGACGCGAGGGCACCCCAAGGCGGCCAGGATCTACGGGCTGGGGTTGGTGGTCGGCGCTGAGAACCTTGGGCGCGATCCTCAGCGGGGGTTCGGGTTCGTGGTCCACGCGCTGCGACACGGCTACGTGCGCGCGGGAGGCGACCTGGCTCCGCTCTTCGTCGAGGGAGACCGCCTGCCCTCGCTGCTCAGGGTGCAGGGCTTCGGAGACCACCACCTCGAGCTCGGCCTGCCCGAAGACCTCGAGCTCGCCGCGGCCCTGGCGTTCCTGGGGACGCTGTACCCTGGCTCGGCGAGGACCGCCAACGCGCTCCTGGTTCGCCTCCGCGACGAGCTGGGGATCGCGACCCCAGAGACGCGAGGGGAGGCGTATCGGATCGCACAGGAGCGGCTCGGGTCGCACCCCGAGGTGCGCGCGCTGCTGGCCAGCTTCGAGGTCTCGGGCCAGGTGGGCTCGGAGACCGAAGGCAGGGGAGACTAGGGAGACGAGGAACGCATGGACGATCGACACTCGGACGGCTCACGGCGGGTCATGGGCCTGGCCCAGCGGCACGCGGTTCAGCTGCAGCACGCCTGGATCGGCAGTGTGCACCTGCTGCTGGCCCTGATCGAGGAGCCCCGGGGGCTGGCCGGACAGGTCCTGCGCGACTCCGGCCTGGCGCTGGAGTCGACCACCCAGGCGGTGCGCGCCCTGACCCCCCCGGAGGGCGCGGTGCCAGAAGGCCAGCTGCCCTTCACCGCCGACGCGCAGCAGGTCCTGGAGGGCGCGGTCACGGTCGCGGGGGACGACGAGCGGATCGCCACCGAACACCTGCTGCTGAGCCTGCTCGCCGACAGCTCCAGCGCCGCCACCAACGTGCTCACGGCCCTCGGCGCTGACCCGCAAGCGCTCAAGGACGCCGTGATCGAGCGGGTCGGGTCGGGCCCGGCTCGCCCCTCCGGGCCGGCCGCCGGCGCCGACCCGGACGCCGTCGGCTCGGCGGCGATCGCCAGCCTCAGCGCCGCGCGCAGCCTGGTCCACCTGCTGGCGGCCGAGCGGCCCGAGCTGCAGCCGGTGGCGACGAGCCTGGACGAGGCCCTGGCCACCCTCGAGCGCCAGCTCTCGGAGTAGGCGCTCCCGACGGGTACTAAGGATGACTAGCGTTCTGCGCGAGGCCTCGCGCTGCGCGTTGCGCGCCGCGCGGTCGCGGAGACGATCGAGGTAAGCCACCGGGAGAGAATCACCTCTCGCCCACAACTCCGGTGGCCAGGCCTCGTCGCGCGACCCCTCGCCGGCGAGGCCGATCTCGTTCCGGAGGATTCGCCTCGCAGGGGGGGACTACTTCTTCGCGCCGCCGAGCTCCTGCTTCAGGGCCTGAGCGCCAGCGTGGTCGGGGTCGTCCTGGAGCGCGGCGTCGACCTGCTCGAGGGCCTCCTTGGTCTTGCCCAGCTTGGCCAGCGCCCACCCGCGGCCGTAGTGGCAGGCCGCGCGGTAGGTGGTCTCCAGGGCGAGGGCGATCCGGTATTCCCGCTCGACGCGCTGGAGGTAGGCTTCGCCGTGGCCGGCCCAGGTCTCGCGCAGGGCGTCGCCGAGCATGACGTGCGACTCGACCTCGAAGGGGTCGATCAGCGCCATGTCGTCGAGCACGCGGGCGACCATGGCCCAGCGGCCCTGCTCCTTGGCCCAGGCGGCGACCTGCAGGCGGACCTTCACGTTCTCGGTGGCGTAGGTGCAGACCTTCTCGAGGGTCAGCATGGCCTGCTCGGTCTTGCCGAGCTGCGCGTAGATCGCGGCGAGGAGCTGGAAGTTCTCGACCTTGGGCGGGCTGAGTCGCACGACCTCGAGCTGGGCCTTGAGCGCGGCGGCGAAGTTCTTCCGCGAGCGCTCGGTGCCCGCGATCAAGCGGTAGGCCAGGACCGGATCGCGGGTGCCGACCCGCAGCGCGATCCGCGCGTGGCGCAGCTGCTTCATGCCGTCCTTGGCGGTGAGGGCCAGGGCGAGGTGCGCGTCGCCGATCCCCGCGCGCAGCGCGGCCACGCGGGCGACGGCGAGGGTCGACCAGTCGCCCGTGCCGCCGAGGGCGTCGACCTCGCTCAGCGCGTCCCAGCGCGCGAGGGCGGCCTCGCCGTGCTCGAGGGCGATCCCGGCGTGCAGCTCGGCGTCCGCGGCGCGGCCGTGGAGCGCGTTGGCCCAGGCCAGCCGGCCGCGGGCGCCCACGTCCCAGGGGCTCTCCTCGACGTGCCGCGCCCAGGCCTGGCGCATGTTGGGCCAGGGGGGTGGGGTGTAGGCGTAGCGCGCGAAGCGGCGCTCGAGCCAGGCGCGGAACTCGGCGTCGAAGTCCTCGGGCTCGAGGCCGCAGGAGGTGCGGATCACCTCCGGGGTCAGCTTCCCGGCGCGGTAGCCGTCGAGCATGCTGAGGATCGTGTCGAAGCCCCAGCGCGCGACGATGAACTCGCAGGTGATCCCGCCCTGGTAGTAGGACATGATCACCTGGTTGCCGTACTTGGGCTTGGTGAAGCCCTCGTCGAGGCGCGCGATCGGGAGCAGGAGCTGGTTCGCCAGCAGGCCCATGATGTCCGCGTCGTAGGTCCGGGCCCAGTTGGGCCGACCCAGCGACTCTTCGTAGACGCTGAGGCCCTCGGTGAACCAGCGCGGCGTGCGGTTGGCCGTGCGGGTCAGCGTCGCCACGTGGGCGAACTCGTGCCAGAGCGTGCGCCCCCACGCGTGGAACGGCGGCTTCTCGCGATCGCCGCGGGAGAGCACGGTCATGGTGTTGCCGAAGCACACGCCCAGGATCGGCATGCCCGGGAGCCCCACCGAGCGCGAGGAGAAGTCGTTGTGGTTGGGGAAGAACTCGACGAGCACCGTCTCGGGGATCGTCTTGTAGCGTCCAGCCAGCTCACGGCGCGCCTCGTAGAGCAGGTCGTAGACGTACTCCTTGATCACCTCTTCGTCCTTGTGCATGCGCACCACGAAGCCCGGGATCTCCTCGGAGACGTACTTCTCCTCCAGGCGGTCGAAGAGCTGGAGGTAGTTGAACGTGAACACGTTGTAGGGGTCTTCCTCGAAGGCCTGCTTCAGCAGGCGCAGCCCCTCCTCCTCCTGGTTGGTGCGGGTGAGGTTCATGCCCAGGATCGTGAGCAGCGGGTGGTAGCCCGGGCGGACGACCAGGCCCTTGCGGGCCAGGTCGCGGGCCTCGGCGTAGCGGAACCGCTTGCTGCCGATCAGATCCGCGATCACCTCGTAGAAGCGCGCGCAGCGCGGGCGCTTGGCCAGCAGCGCGGCCTCCAGCCGCTGGAAGGCCTCCTTGTCGCCGCGGAGCATGGGGAGCGCGGCCTGGTAGGCGAGGAGGTCCACGTCGGCCGGGCGGGCGCGCAGCCCGATCTCGAGCCGCTCCTCGGCCTGGTCGTAGAGGCCGTCGGTGATCGCGGTCGCGGCCAGGGTCGCGTGGGCGGGGGCGTAGTTGGGGTTCACGGCGAGCGCGGCCTTGAGGTTGCTCGCGGCGGACTCGTAGCGACCCTGCCCGCGGTAGAAGGCCTCGGTCAAGCTGCGGGCCAACCCCACGCGGGCCTGGGGGCTGTTGGGGTCGAGCTTGCACGCCTTCTCGAAGCTCTTCAGCGCGCCGACGGTGTCGTATTTGGCGAGGGCCAACTCGCCGGCCTCGACGTAGCAGCCGGTGTAGGTGCTGTCGGCGAGCTGGGCCTGATCCAGCATCCGCCGGCTGTATTCGACCATGCCCTTGGCGTAGCCCTTCTTGACCTCGGGGAACACGTCGAGGCGGCGGCAGGCCCGCGCCACCCACACGAACTCGGGGGCGGTCAGCGAGTCCTGGGCGGAGTAGAGCTGGAGCACCTGCTCGAAGGTGGCGCCCGCCTTCTGCACGTCCTTGCCGGCGAGCAGCTCGCCCATGCGCACCAGGGCCTCGAGGCGGTGCGGTCCGGGGGTGGCCTTGGCCAGCGCGAAGGCGGCCTGGAAGTGCTCGATCGCGGGGTCGAGCTCGCCCCGGTGCTCGGCCAGGATCCCGCTGAACAGCTCGAAGCGGGTCCGGTCGAGCTCCTCGAGCTTGGGCAGGAGCGGGACGACCTCGTCGTCGCGGCCCGACTTGAGCAGGAGCCGCACCTGGCCCTCGAGGGCCTCGTAGTCCTCGTCGTCCTCCGCGAGGACCACCCCGAACAGGGCCTCGGCTTCGTCGTGGCGGCCGTGGTCGAGCAAGACCATGGCGCGCTCGACGGGGTCCTCGGGGAGGTCGTCGTCGCTGAACTCCTCGTCCTCGTCGCCGTAGAGGCGGGCGAACGGGTCGTCCTCGTCGTCGTCCTGGGCCCAGGCCGGGGCCAGGCACAGGGCCAAGATTAGCGGTAAAGCCTTGCGCATGGGGGCTTCCTCCCTCGTCAGCGACGCCCGTATGATACGCCAATGCTGCGGACTGCCTGTATCATTCCGGCGCGGTTGGAGGCCACCCGCCTCCCCCGCAAGCTGCTGCTGAAGCGCTCCGGTAAGTACGTGATTCAACACGTGTTCGAGCGGATCCAGTCCCTCGGGGTGGCCCGGGTCGTGATCGCGACCGACAGTCAAGAGATCCAGGCCGCCGCCGAAGCGTTCGGCGCCGAGGCGCTGCTGACCGACGCCGGGCACACCAGCGGCACCGACCGGGTGGCCGAGGCCGCGCGGCTGCTGGGGGACGACTCGCTGGAGCTGATCGTCAACGTCCAGGGAGACGAGCCCGAGATCGACCCCGAGCACGTGGGGCGCCTGATCGAGACCATGGAGCAGGGCGACGACATGGGCACCTTGGCCGAGCCGCTGGCCGCCGGGGACTTCGAGCGACCCCAGGTGGTCAAGCTCGTCTGCGACGCCGCGGGATACGCGCTCTACTTCTCGCGAGCCCCGATTCCGTATCTCGAGCCCACAGGCGCCGGGTCGTGGCCAGCGGACCTTCCGCTGCAACCCCTGCGGCACGTGGGCGTCTACGCGTTTCGGCCCGCGTTCCTCCAGGCGTTTTGTAAGCTCGAGTCGGCGCCCTTGGAGCGCGTCGAGCGGCTCGAGCAGCTGCGGGCGCTCCATTACGGACACCGAATCCGCGTGGCGGTGGTCGAGGCCTCCGGCGCGCGGGGGATCGACACCCCCGAAGACTACGAGCGCTTCCTCGCGCGGCTCGACGAGCAGGAGAGGACGGGACCATGAGGAGCGGCAGATACAGCACTCGCCGGCAAGGCCCGACGAAGCATATCTTCGTCACCGGCGGGGTCGTCTCGTCCCTGGGCAAGGGGCTGACGGCGGCCTCGATCGGCATGCTCCTCGAGCACCGCGGGCTCAAGGTCGCGATGCAGAAGATCGACCCCTACATCAACGTCGACCCCGGGACCATGTCGCCCTATCAGCACGGCGAAGTCTACGTGCTCGACGACGGGACCGAGACCGACCTCGACCTGGGGCACTACTACCGGTTCACCAACTCGCGGCTGAGCAAGAACTCGAACTTCACCACCGGCCGGATCTACAACGACGTGATCCGCAAGGAGCGCCGCGGGGACTACCTGGGCAAGACCGTGCAGGTGGTGCCGCACATCACGGACGAGATCAAGGCCCGGATCCGCAGCCTCGCCGCCGAGGCCGACGTGGTGATCTCCGAGGTCGGCGGGACCGTGGGCGACATCGAGTCGCTGCCGTTCCTCGAGGCGATCCGCCAGCTGACCTGGGAGATCGGCACACCCAACGTGCTCTGCATTCACCTGACCCTCCTGCCCTACCTGCGGGCTTCCGGTGAGCTGAAGACCAAGCCCACCCAGCACTCGGTGGGCAAGCTGCGCGAGATCGGGATCCAGCCCCACATGCTGATCTGCCGCGCCGAGCGCCCGGTGCCCGAAGAGGTGCGGCTGAAGATCTCGCGCTTCTGCAACGTGCCCCCCGACGCCTGCTTCGTCGAGGAGGACGTCGAGCACTCGATCTACGAGATCCCGCTCGTGCTCCGCGATCAAGGGCTCGACCGCGCGATCCTGGGGCTGCTGGACATCGACTCCGTCGGGGCAGACTTCACCAACTGGGAGGCGCGGGTCGAGGTGCTGATCAACCCCAAGCGCGAGGTCGAGGTCGCGCTGGTGGGCAAGTACATCGAGCTGCAAGACGCCTACAAGTCGAAGTACGAGTCGCTGACTCACGCCGGTGTGGCCAACGGCTGCAAGGTCAAGGTGCGCAGGATCGCCGCCGAAGCGATCGAGGACAGCTCTCCCGAGGAGCTCCTGCGCGGGGTCTCGGGGGTGCTCGTGGCCTCGGGCTTCGGCGAGCGCGGGATCGAGGGCAAGATCGCGGCGGTCAAGTGGGCGCGCGAGAAGGAGATCCCCTTCTTCGGCGTGTGCCTCGGCATGCAGGCCGCGTCCATCGAGCTCGCGCGCAACCTGGCCGGCCTCGAGGGCGCGCACTCCACCGAGTTCCAGCCCAACTGCAAGCACCCGGTGATCGCGCTCATGGAAGAGCAAGAGGGGATCGAGGACAAGGGCGGCACCATGCGCCTCGGCGCCTACCCCTGCGCGCTGAAGCCAGGGAGCCTCTCCCATACGCTCTACGGCGAGGACGAGGTCTCCGAGCGCCACCGCCACCGCTTCGAGTTCAACAACGCCTACAAGGACGCGCTGAGCGCGATCGGCGTCGAGTTCTCGGGGACGTCACCCGACGGCTCGCTGGTCGAGATCATCGAGCTCGAGGACCACCCGTTCTTCGTGGGCGTGCAGTTCCACCCCGAGTTCCAGTCGCGCCTGATCCGCGCCCACCCGCTGTTCTCGGGCTTCGTGGCCGCGGCGCTCCGCTTCCAGGAGCAGGGCTCGCCGGACCTCGCGCGGGTCTAGGGCCGCCCGGCGCGGGCGCTAGCGCCTCAGGCCCAGCGACCGGCGCCCCCGGGGACGCGACCCCTGCCCTCGGCGCGCTTGGGGTCGCGGGCGCGCCTGCGTTGGCGGGCGTAGCGGAACCGTGACGCGCCACGGCGGGCGTGCTGGCGGAGGTCGGCCGCGAGGTCGTAGCCCGGGATCACCCGCGGGAGGTCCTCGAGCCCGCCGGGGGTGATCCACTCCAGGTAGGGTCGCTGGGAGTCGACGCGCTCGGCGTCGTAGCGGAGGACGGTCGGTCGACGCCGGGTCTCGACGAAGGACCCGCGGTAGCAGTAGCTGGCGGCCATGCCGAACCCGATCACCCAGCCCTCGCCCTCGAGCTCGCACTCCAGACCGCACTGGAACTTGACCCCCTGCAGCGGTCGCTTGATCGCCGTCAGCACGAGGGTCGGAGTCAGCCCCGCTTGCAGCAGGCCGAGGGCGACGAGCCCCGAGAGGTCTGCGCAGGGCGCGGTGTAGATCAGCTCGCCCTCGGCGAGGGCCTGCAGCGGGCTGCGTTGGCAGTAGCTGGCGCGGGTGCGCGCAGCGGGCCACGTGGTCCGCAGCAGCGCCTGACTCGCCTGGCGCACGAGCTCGGTGATCCCGGCGGGGGTCGGCGGAACCACGGGCGGCCAGGAGCGGGTCTCCACCGTGGGCGCGCTCACTCGCCTTCGACCAGCGGCGCGAGCAGCTCGGCGAGGAGCTCGGCGTAGGCCGCGCGGTTGGCCTTGCTCCGCGCGCGCGGGGGGAGCTCGAAGTGCAGGGCGCGCTTGCTGACCCGCGGCGCCAGCGCGCCCTTGGACTTCGCCCCGCTGGCGCGGTAGTGGAACTCGAGCTCTCGCCCGCGGTAGACGTAGCTCGAATCGAGCTCCTCGATAGCGAGCGGTATGCGTTGCTCTGCGGGCAGCTCGGCGACCAGGGTCTGGTAGCGGGCGGCCAGGGCGCGCAGCGCCTCGCGCGGGACACCGCGGTGAGCGAGCTCGATCACCTGGACCACGACGCGCTTGCCGCCGATCCGCTCCTTGCGCGCGTGGCCGTGGATCTCGACCAGGAGCTCGAGGGGGGAGGCCCGCCCCGCGGCGAACAGCGCCTCTCGATACTTGGTGAACACCTGGTGGCCCTCGAGGGTCTCCTCGCCCTTGGCCAGCTCACCGCGCGTCCACACCCGCTGGGTCGGGCGGTTGACGTCGAACCAACGCTGCTCGGCCTTGCTGCGGTATCCCTCGGCGATCACCAGCCCCCAGCCCAGGGCCTCGGCCAGCTTGGGGGCGATCTGCTCCGTGTGCAGGTCGTAGCCGCCGTGGGGTGCAGCGACCACACAGCCCTTGCGCCCGCGCCCGGCGGCCTCGTGGCGAATGCTCTGCGCCGCGGCGGGCGACGCCGCGAGCAGGGAGATCAGCACGACCCAATGCGTCCGGCTCAGCGACCCTCCAATACGTTCACCAGGTGCTCCATGAACGCCGCGCGCTTGCTGTCGGTGATACTCAGCCCGCGGCTGCTGCGGAAGCGCCGCACGCGGTTCATCGTCCAGTCGATCAGGTTCTGGTCCTTCGAGCCCATGGCCGCCTGGACGACCAGGTTCTGCGAGGCGGGCGAGTTGCAGGCCGTCTCCAGCGGGCCGTAGGGGCCGCCGTGGATCGCGAGGTCGACCAGGGCCACCGCCCCGACCTCGCGCACCTGCTGCGGGGTCGCGGGCTGGCCGATCATGCGCGCGACGTCCTTGCGCAGCTTGGCGTCGACCCGCAGCAGGATCTCGAACCAGGCGAACTGCTGCTGGGCGTCGCTCAGCGCCAGCAGGTGTCGCTCGAGGTCGCGGTCGCCGCCGTCCTTGGTCGGGACCATGGGGCGCAGGTCCTGGAGGCGCGGGACGAGGTCCTTGCCGGCCGCGATCTCTCGCAGGAGCTCGGCGTTGGCTTGCCCGGCCGTGAGGCGCTTGAGCATTTGGCGCAGCTGGGTCTCGTTGAGCGCGCCGGTGCCCTGATGCAGCTCGAAGTTGATCACGCTCACCGCGCCAGGGTGCACGGTGAAGGTCGGGCCTTCGGCGCCGCCCAGGCACACCTGCAAGGGCAGGGCCTCGAGGTTGAGCTTGCCGCGGATCGTGCTGTTGTCGCGGCGGACGACCGTCGCCATCCCGTTGCTCTCGCAGGACAGGCTCAGCACGTCCTTGCGCGCCAGGGGCACCTGCGCGAACTCGATATCCAGGACCCAGGGCTGGGGCGGGCCGTCCTCGGCGGTGTCCACCAGGCGTCCGGTGAAGCGGTCACCGCTGCGCAGCTGAACGCTGACCAGGCCCTTGGGGAGCGCCTCGCTGCGCTCGCCGCCGCGCTTGCCGAACACGATCGCCGCCAGGCGGGCGGTGCGTACGCGAATCGGCGCGTCGAGGCCGCTGAGCTTGAACTCGATCTCGGGCGTGCGCACGAACCCGTTCACACGGTCTTCGCGCACGGTGATCACCCGGTCGATCCCGCCCCCGTCGGAGAACTGCAGGCCGGCCAGGGTCTGGGTCGCGATCTCGAGGGTCGTGTAGCGGGTCGCGAGCTTCAGCGACTTGGTGAGCACGGTCCCGCGCAGCAGCTCTCCGGTGCGCAGCTCGAGCACGTCTTCACCCGCGCCCTCGGGCCGCTCCTCCTGGAACACCTTCGCCAGGTCTTCCTGGACGGCCTCGCCGACGCCGAGGGTCAGCGAATACTCCGACTGCGAGCGGTGCACGTGGAACACGTGCAGCAGCACGCGCATGTCGGCGGTCGCCTCCCAGCGCAGCTCCTCGACGTCGCCCTGGCCCGAGCTGGTGACCAGCTCGTTGCCCTCGGAGTCGAGGAGGGTCAGGTCGAGGTCACCCTTGGCGTGGGAGAACGCGACCTTCGCGCGCAGCTCCTTGCCCTGGGTCACGTCGAGGGGATACCAGTCCGAGCCCCAGCACTGGATCGCCTGGCCCTGGGTCCCGTCGAAGACGCCCTCGCCGAGCCCCAGGTGCAGCTCGTAGGCTGCCTGCGCTCCGTGGACGCGCACGAACACCGGCCCCGCCTCGGGCATTCGCAGCGAGACGACCTCCTCGTTCTTGCTCCCGCGCGACCAGGCCAGCAGCCGCCCGCGCTTGTCGTGGACCTCGAGGTCGAGGTCGCCCTGGGCGTGGGTGAACGTGGCGGTCACCTCCAGGCGCTTGTCGGCGGGGACCTCGATCGCGTACCAGTCCTCGTTGTCGCAGAACAGGCCCTTGTAGTCTCCGGCTTCCATTCGCACGGCGGTGCGCCGGGTCTGGTTGGGCTCGAAGCGGTTGTCCTGGGCACCAGCCCAGAGCGCCGCGCTCAACGTGAGCGCACAGCAGAGTCGGAGTTGGGTCATGAGTCCTCGTGGGGCAGCGGGCGCGCGCCCTGATCCCTGGGTGCTGCCCCTAGCCTACCCTCTGCCTGCGCGGCCGTGGGACGTGCGGAGGGCTCGAGTCCCCGGTCTCGGCTATCGTTCGGGGCGTGGCAGAGGGGTTGCAGATCGGCGACTACCGGGTCCTCCGCGAGCTGGGTCGCGGAGGAGCGGGGGTCGTCTACGAGGTCGTCGCCGCGGGCAGCGAGCGCAGGCTGGCGCTGAAGCTCTTGCACTCGGGGCACACCCCGCCCGCGACCCTGATCCGCTTTGGCCGCGAGGCGCAGCTCCTGGCGCAGGTCCGCCACCCCTCGGTCGTGCGGGTGGTCGACCTCAAGCGCACGGCGGACGGCGACCCCTACATCGTCACCGACTTCGTCCCCGGGGAGGAGCTGGCCAAGGTCGCCCGCGGTCGCCCGCTCCCCTGGGAGCGGAGCGCGCGGATCGTGCGCGAGCTCGCCGACGCCCTCGCCCAGGTGCACGCCAAGGGGATCGTGCACCGCGACCTCAAGCCGCAGAACGTGATCCTCCACGAGGAGGGCTACCCGGTGCTGCTCGACTTCGGCCTCGCGCGCGACGACGCCGGCGCCGCAGAGCGGCTGACCCAGACCGGCGCGTTCCTCGGGACCCCGGCCTACTCAGCCCCCGAGCAGGCGGAGGGCGCGAGCGAGGTCGGCCCCGCCGCCGACGTCTACGGCCTGGGCGCGATCCTCTACTTCCTCCTCAGCGGGCACCCACCCTACACGGGCTCGCTGGTCGCGATCCTCAGCAAGCTCGTGCAAGGCACGCCCCCGGCCTGGCCGAGCGAGGACGACCCCAGCGTTCCCCCGGCGCTGGAGGCGGTGTGCAAGCGCGCCATGCGCGCGGACCCGGCGGAGCGCACCCCCTCGGCCGTGGCCCTCCGCGACGAGCTCGACGCCTACCTCGCGGGGGAGGAGACCGTCGAAGACCGGCGCTCGGCGACCTGGGTCCTGGCGGGCGTCGGGACCCTCCTCTTCTGCGCGGCCCTCGCGCTGGGGCTCTGGAGCTGGCGCTCGGGATCGGAGCCCGAGGCCGAGGCCCCGGTCGCCCCGGTCGAGCCGATCGGGGCCGTCGAGCCGGTCGAGCCGGTCGAGACGGTGCGGACGGGGCCGCCGAGTGAGAGCCTGGCGCGCGAGGCCGAGAACTTCGCGACCCTCGCCGAGGCGCGCCGGGTGATCCCGACCCGCGGCGAACGAGACCTCGAGCTGCTGCGGGCCGTCCACTACCGCAACGCTACCCGAGCGCTGGCCTCGTGTACCCACCTCAGCGGCATTCGCTCGCAACGTGAAGGCCGGCTGCTGCCCCCTCGCGCGCTGTTCACCGACCGCGGGCGGAGGCTGCTGACGACCGGCGGGCGCCGCGACGGAGAGGCCCAGGCCTACCAGGCGGGGACACCGCTCCTCTGGAACGTGAACAACCCCAGCCAGCCGCCCAAGGAGCTCGACTCCATAGTCGCTGGCGCGATCACCACCAACGTGGCCATGCGCTTGCCCGGGGACCCCGACTCGATCGTGCTCGTGCAGAGCGTGCAGGGCTTTCTCCCTTACCACACCGACATCGCTGAGTTCGACGGGAACGAGGTGTCGCTGAACGCCTACTCGGGGGGTCTGATCGACGCGGGCTGGGAGCGTGGGCACGACAAACCCGCCACGGTGTGCTGCGTTCGCGGCGACGACAAGGAGTTCGCGATCGGCACCGGCATTCGCGGGAGCGTCTTCAAGGACAAGAACGTCGTCCTGCGCGTGCCCTTTCCTCAAGGCGTGAAGCCGGGGAGGAAGACCCGACCGCCGCCGCCGGTCTACGAGACCCTGGACCTCGGCGGCGGACCCGTCCGCGACCTGGCCTACGGTCGCGGAGGCGCGCTCTGGATCCTCGGGGTTCGGCGGCTGTATCGGTGGGAGGGCGACGCGGTTCACGGCCCCCTCGCGCTGCCCTACGCCAGCTGGACCCTGGCGGTGGACGCGGAGGGGCGCTGCGTCGTCGGCGGAAAGGGAGGGCTGACGGTCGTGGGCCCGGACGGCGAGCTCCTCGCCACCCACGCGCTGCCGGACTTCGCCAGCGTGGACGGGCTGGCCGTCGTCGAGGGCGGCTCGCTGCTGGCGGTGGGCACGAGCACCACCGGCGGCGGGTGCTGGGCGCTGCTCCGGCCGCAGGGAGCGCAGCCCCCGGTGGTGCTCGCCAGCCAAGCCACGCGTGGACCCTACGCCACGGTGGCGGTCAGCGAGCGCGCGCGTCGCGCGTGCTTCATGCGCTGGGACGGCGAGTTCGAGCTTTGGGACCTGGACGCGCTCCTCCCCTGGGATCCAGAGGGCGAGCGCGTCGAGGCCGAGGTCGCGGAGGCGCCGCGTGCACCCCTCGCCGCGGACGACCTCGAGACGGCCCGGGCGAGGGCCGCTGAGTTCAGCAGCCTGCGCCGGGTTCAGCGCGGGGTCCCCAAGGAGGACCCGCTGAAGGCCGCGATCCGAGCGCAGGTGGTCGCGCGCAACGTCGAGCAGCCCATGTGGACGGGCCAGCACGCGGAGGTGCTCCCCGACCGGGGACCTCCCTGGCCCCGCGGGGTGTTCCTCCTGTCCGCAGAGCAGCCGGCGCTCGATTACCACCTCGTCACCTACGGCGGCTGGGTGGCCGACCCCGCGGGGGGCCCGGATCGGGTCGCGACGCTCAGGAGCTGGACCGCGGGAGACGTCTCCTCCGATCCGTGGTCTCCTCAGGCCGGCGAGCCGTGCCCCCCGGTGTGGGCGTGCCTGCCCGACCCGCGCCGGCGCGTGGACGGGCTCTTGCTCCGCGACCTGGGGAGCGAACCCTTTCGCCTGACCGACGGAGGGCGGGTCGCCCAGCCCTACGCCGGGGATCAGGTCGCGCTGCGTGCGAGCTGGCCCGAGGGCGATCGGCGGCGCCTGGAGGAGAGCTCCAAGGCGGTGGCGCTCGCCGGGTTCGACGCCCTGGGAAACGAGCTCGTGTTGGCTGCCGGGGTCGGGGGCGAACCCGCGGGGGTCCACGTCCTGCGGGTGCCGTTGAACCCGTCGAACCTCCTGCTGCGGGGCGCGGGCTCCTGGCAGAAGGGGTTCAAGCCAGGCGAAGCGCGCCTCGAGCGCTTCCCCCTCGAGAGCGACCCGCGGGCGTTCGCTTGGGACCACGAGACGGCGCTGTGCGTCCTCGGTGAGCGACGCCTGGCGCGCTGGGGGGAGGGTCGCCCCCAGCTGGTGGCGGAGGCCGAGGAGGGTCAGGTTTGGTACGCCATGCAGCCGATCCAGCGCGGCACGCTGCTCCTGGTCGGTGGTTCGGGCGGACTGACCCGGATCCCACCTCGAGGGCAGCGGGACTTTCCGGTGGAGCAAGACGTCCTGGCCGAGGTGCGGGGCCTGCTGGTCCTGCACCTCGACGGCGGCGGTGTGCTCCGGGCGCCGCACGTGCTGGCGGTGGGGGCCGACGCCGAGGGGCACGCGGTTTGGGCCGCGTTGCGGATCGACTCGCGCGCGGTCACGGTGCTCGCGCGCTACAGCGACCCCCAGGCGCCCCCCTACGTCGACGTCGCGGCGTCACCGGAGCAGAACCTGGCCTGCCTGATGCGCGCCGACGGCAGCTTCGAGGTGTGGGACCTGCAGGCGATCCGCCAGCGCGCCCTGATCGAACCGCGCTAGTTCGCCTCGGCGCGGGCGGCGCGCTCGGCGGCGGCGAGGTCCTGCTCGGCCTGGCGCTGCTCCACGCGGGCCGCGGCGAGCGCCGCGGGGATCCCCACCAGCTCGTCCTGGGCGGAGAGGACCTTGGCCTCCGCGTCCCGCTGACACGAGAGGTAATGGGCCAGGCGCCCGCGGGCGCGCTCCAGACCGCTCAGCGCCCGCTCGCGCTCGCGGGTCGCCTCCGCGAGCTGGCGACGGGCTTGCTCGACCCGCGTCGCCAGCCGCGCCTGCTGCTCCTCGCGCTCGCGCTGGAGGCGGCGGTAGCGCGAGCGCGCCTGGTCGTCGGCGTCGCGGCCGGGGCGTGCGCAGCCCAGCGGCTGCGCGGCGAGCGCGGTCTGCTCGGCCTGGGCTTGCTGGAGGGTTCGCTGGGCCCGGTCGAGGTCGCGCTCGCGAGCGGCCACGGTGTCGGCGTGGGACTGCACGGCGACCTCGGCCTGGGCGACGGAGCCGGCGTAGTCGCCGATCTGCTTGCGGGCGCGGGCCAGGGAGGAGCGCGCGTCGTCCTCGCGGCCGCGCAGCCCGCCGACCCGACCCCGAGCGTTGCTCAGGCGGCGCTTGGCGCGCAGCACCGGCAGCTGCTCGGGTGGGACCCAGCCCGCCTCCCAACGCACGTAGCCGATCTTGGGGTAGTAGTCGTTGGGGGCGAGCCACGTGCCCTCGTAGCGGTGGTAGTCCATGCGCTCGAGCACGGCCCGCACGGCGTCCTGGTCGTCGGCGCCGCGGAGCAGGAGCGCCAGCCACTGCTCGGCGAGGCCCTGCTCCCGGCAGAGCTCGGCGACCTCGAGCAGGAAGGGATCCGCAGGGTCGACCAGGGCGGGGGTCGCGCCCAGACGAAGGACCTTGGGGATCTCGTGCTTGACCCGCTGCTTGCGGGCGAAGGCGACCAACTCCAGGGTCTGCTCGAGGTCCCCGGGGCGCAAGCCGCGGTAAGCGTGAGTCCAACGCTCCCAGGGGGTTAGCTCCTCGATCACCGAGACGACTTCGTCCTCGGGGATCTCCACCGAGCCGAAGCGACCGACGAGGCGAATCACGTCGCCTTCGCGGACGACCTTGCCCACGAGCTCGCGCCCGTCCTTGAGCGTGACGCGGTCGGCGTGCGCCACGCCCACCGCCACGCAGCCCAGGACCGCTATCCACTTGATCCCCATGTCCCCGTCCTGCCTCGTCCGCTGCGCGCGGGTGTCCTACACCCGGACCAGACGGTTCCCGGCCGACGAGAATTCAGCACGGATCGAGCAGATCGCGCCGACAGGACTTAAGACTTGGGGTCCTCGGGCTCCGGCTCTGGCTTCTCGGGCTCGGGCTTCTCGGGCTCGGCGCGGGCGGGGATAAACCCCGCCCCTACAGAGGTGGAGGCCTCAGGCTTCGGCTCGGGCTCCGCCTCTGGCTCTGCCTCTTTATCTGCCTCTTTATCTGCCTCTGGCTCTGCCTCGGCCTCTGGCTCTGCCTCTGCCTCTGCCTCTGCCTCTGCCTCTGCCTCTTGATCTCTGGGGGGCTCGTCCCGAGCCCCCTCGCCCTCGCAGCTAAGCTGCTCGGGCTCACCCCAAGGGGCCG
>Ga0070727_10000966_pt1 | contig 31885 bp, 19 predicted proteins | sample tdAd472_FD_66722 | JGI IMG/M metagenome (GOLD analysis project Ga0070727, IMG submission 66722) | Marine sediment microbial communities from the Atlantic coast under amendment with organic carbon and nitrate - tdAd47.2 | ecosystem: Environmental > Aquatic > Marine > Coastal > Sediment | place... | reverse complement strand
ACCTCGTAAACCGAAATCGGCTTGGTGCGGTCCTGCAGGGCGCCGCGGCCCTTCATCCAGCCTTCGTCTGTCCAGTCATAGCCCTTAAGGTCCCGCACGACAGACGCCGTGTTCGGGCGGCATTCGGTACCGAAGGCGAAGGGGTCAGACTTCAGCGGCAATTGCCTGCCGTCTGCCCCGAAGATACAGAATTTATAGTGCGCACCCTCCTCAATGCCCGGCACAAAAAGTTCCCAGATACCGCTGGCACCACGCGACCGCATGGGGTGCTGGGCAGCGTTCCAATGGTTGAAGTCCCCCACCACACTCACGTTAGAGGCCGATGGCGCCCAAACGGCGAAATGCGTGCCATCTGCGCCCTCATGCGTCATCACATGCGCGCCCAGGCATTCATAGGCTCGCTCATGGCTGCCTTCGGAAAGCAGATGCAGGTTGAAATCATCCAGTACAGGGCCAAAGCGGTAAGGATCGTCATAGGTCCAGCTATGCTCGCCCTGCCATGCTTTGAGCCGGTAACCGCTTTTCGCTTTTGAGGCCGCGAGCGTACCTTCGAACAGGCCGTGGTCGCCAATCTTCTTGAGCGTTGTGACTGGCGCCCTGCCCTTTGGCGTGAATACTTCCACGCGCTCAGCCCCAGGTGCTATAGTGCGGATGACGGTAGTCTTGCCCGAAGGATGGCGACCAAGGCATGCAAACGGGTCTCCATGACGCCCTGCCTCAAGAGCACTCACCTCGCCTGCATCCAAGGCCCCTCTACTTTCAGAACTCATGCTGTCCCCTCGCACACTAGAGCGCTTTCCAGATATCGTTCGCATAGCCCCGGATTGTCCGGTCAGCCGAGAACCAACCCATGTTGGCTGTGTTCAGCACCGCCATACGGTGCCATGTATCCTGGTCCTTGAACACGCCATCAATCTTGCGCTGGATGTCCCAGTAAGCCTGGAAGTCCGGGGTTACCTGAAAATAATCGTGCGCAAGGACATTGTCGACAATGCCCTTAAAGCGCTCGGTGTCTCCGTTTGAGTAGAAACCGCTTGATATCTGCGTCACCACCTCCTGAAGGCGCGGCGTTTCTGCCACTGTCACCCAAGGCTGGCTGCCGCCGTGCTGGCGGGAAGCCACTTCATCTGCCTCCAGGCCGAAGATGAAGATATTGTCGTCGCCGACATGCTCTTTGATCTCAACATTCGCGCCGTCCAGTGTGCCGACAGTCAGTGCGCCATTCAGGGCAAATTTCATATTGCCAGTGCCTGATGCCTCGAACCCCGCAGTTGAAATCTGTTCCGACAGGTCAGCGCCCGGGATCAGGATTTCCGCGGCCGACACGTTATAGTTCGGCAGGAACACGAGCTTCAGAAGGCCGTCCACGTCTGGGTCATTATTGATCACCTTGGCAGCGTCGTTGATCAGCTTGATGATCAGCTTCGCCAGCGTATAGCTTGGCGCGGCCTTACCTGCGAAAATTTTCACGCGCGGCTGCCATCCGGCCTTGGGGTCCGCCTTCATGGCGTTATAAAGCGCCATGGTCTCCAGCGCGTTCATCAGCTGACGCTTATATTCATGGATGCGCTTGATCTGGATATCGAAAAGCGCTGTCGGGTCCACCTTGATGCCAACTTCGCTTTGAATATAGGCCGCCAGCCGCTTCTTGTTTTCAAGCTTTACTGCTTTGAACTTATCTCGGAACGCCTTGTCTTCGGCATAAGGCGCAAGCTCAGAAATATGGCTCAGGTCCCCAATCCAATCCTCACCGATTGTCTCGGTAATCAGCTCCGCAAGGCCGGGGTTGCACTCCTTCAGCCAGCGGCGCGGCGTGATGCCGTTTGTCTGGTTCAGAATGCGGTCCGGGTACACTTCGTGAAGGTCCTTGAACACCGTCTGTTTCATCAACTCGGTATGCAGCGCCGATACGCCATTCACCCGTTGCGCCCCGATGAAGGCCAGGTTCCCCATGCGAACCCAGCCACCATGGTGCGGGTCAATCGCCTGCATTGGTGCGGGGTCCTTGCCTTCAAACTTGGCACGAATTTCGGCTGCGAACAGATTATCGATCTCGCGGATGATCTGCAGGTGGCGTGGCAGGCAGCGCTCGATCAGCTCAAGCGGCCATTTCTCGAGCGCTTCAGGCAGAAGCGTGTGGTTGGTATAGTTGAGGCAGCCGCGCGCAATCTCGAATGATTGCACGAATTCCATGTCGTGTTCATCCACCAGCAGCCGCACCAATTCGGGCACCGCGATGGCCGGGTGCGTGTCATTCAGCTGGATCGCAACATGCTTCGGCAGCGCCGTCAGGTCCTTGTTGTCCAACAGGAAGCGGTGCAGCAGATCCTGCAAGCTGGCGGACGTGAAGAAGACTTCCTGCTTCAAGCGAAGTTCCCGCCCTTCCGCCGTATGATCGCCCGGATAGAGCACCTTGGTGATCGATTCCGCCAGCACCTGCTGACGCGATGCGGCCATGAATTCACCCTGGTTGAATTGGTGCAGATTCAGCGTTTCCGCTGATCGGGCAGACCACAGCCGAAGAGTGTTCACATGCTTGCCCTGCCAGCCTGCGATCGGCGTATCAAACGCGCCGGCTAGGATGCGCTCGCTTGGTGTCCACACCATTTTGCCCTGCGCGTCCTGCTGCACAGAGCCACCGAAACTGATGGGGTAGGATACTTCAGGCCGGTGGAATTCCCAGTTATTGCCGAAGATCAGCCAGTCTTCGGGCTCCTCTAGCTGCCAACCGTCCTGGAAGCTTTGGCGGAAAATACCGTGCTCGTACCGGATACCGTAGCCCATGCCGGCCACGCCCACTGTGGCCATCGAATCCAGGAAACAGGCCGCCAGACGCCCCAGCCCGCCGTTCCCAAGCGCAGGGTCGGGCTCTGCCTCCAGGATTTCCTGCAGGTCAAGACCATGCTCCGAGAAAAAGCCTTTCGCCTCAGCAGTTAGCCCCATGTTTGAGATGGCGTCTTCAAGAAGCCGCCCGATCATGAATTCCATCGACAGATAATAAACCCGCTTGGCTTTTTCCTTGTAAATGCGGCGGGTGGTATCCATCCAGCCGTCGACCATGCGGTCCCGCACCGCAAGCGATAGGGCCGCACACCAATCACGCCGGACCGCGTGCGATGCATCCTTGCCCACCGAATAAACAAGGTGCCGAAGAACGGCCTCACCGAGGGGAACATTTTTCGGGTCGAGAGATTCGGGCAACTTCTCAAGCTTGGTATCTGTCATAATATCTTAGCCTTGCTGGGGTAATCGGTCATGGCGGTCGGGGGCTTCGTTGCCATCGACGGATGTATAGAAAAGAAAACCGAATATGTTGCAGTTTGGTTATTTGCCGATGATGTTTTCATTGTGTGGCACACTCAGCACAAATCGGTTTTTCTTTGCGTGTTTCAGTTGCACGCTTTGAACTATTTATGCAATGATAGCGCTGTCATTGCAATATTATTTGCCAGATTATAGATTTATGCCCGCATTTCAACAGGGAGGCAACCTTGACCCCACCACTCGCATCCAAACCGTATTCCCGTCATGCCATGGCATATGTTCTGGCCGGTGGTCGCGGTAGTCGCCTGAAGGAGCTGACAGACAAGCGCGCCAAGCCAGCTGTATATTTTGGCGGCAAAAGCCGGATCATCGATTTTGCCTTATCGAACGCCATGAATTCGGGTATCCGGCGGATCGGGGTTGCAACCCAATATAAGGCGCACAGCCTGATCAGGCACCTGCAAAGGGGCTGGAACTTCTACCGCGCCGAACGGAACGAAAGCTTCGACATCCTGCCAGCAAGTCAGCGCGTCACCGAGAACCAGTGGTATGAAGGCACGGCAGACGCGGTATACCAGAATATCGACATTATCGAATCATACGCGCCTAAATTCATGGTGATCCTGGCGGGCGACCATGTCTATAAGATGGACTATGAAATCATGCTGGAGGAGCACGTGAACTCTGGCGCGGATGTCACCATCGGCTGCCTGGAAGTAACGCCCGAGGAAGCCAAAGGCTTTGGCGTGATGCATGTGGACGATGGCGATTTCATCACCGACTTCCTGGAGAAGCCGGCGGACCCGCCGACGATTCCGGGCAAGCCGCATGCCTGCCTAGCATCCATGGGCATCTATGTGTTCGAGACCAAGTTCCTTTTTGACCTGCTGCGCCGCGACGCCGCAAACCCGACAAGCAGCCGAGATTTCGGCAAGGACATCATCCCCTACATCGTGGAAAACGGGAAAGCCTTCGCCCACCGCTTCACCAAATCCTGCGTGCGCGCCGTGCCCGGCGGAGAAGCCTACTGGCGAGATGTGGGCACCGTGGACAGTTACTGGGAAGCCAACCTTGACCTGGCAACCATCGAGCCTGGCTTGAACCTCTATGACCGCGAATGGCCCATCTGGACCTACGCGGAAATCACGCCGCCCGCAAAGTTCATTCACGACCAGGACGGCCGCCGCGGCGCGGGCGTAAACTCGCTTGTAGCCGGTGGCTGCATCGTATCGGGTAGCCGGGTTGACAGGTCTCTCCTGTTCACCGGCGTGCATGCGCATTCTTATAGCCGCCTAAAGCGAACGGTTGTGCTCCCTTACGTCACCATCAACAGGGATGCCCGCATCAAGGACGCGGTGATTGACCGGGGCGTGACCATTCCAAAAGGGCTTGTCGTGGGTGAAGACCCTGTCGAGGATGCGCGCCGCTTCCGCCGCACAGATAAAGGCGTCTGCCTGATCACCCAGACCATGATCGACAAGCTGGAGGACAATTAATGCCCAAGGCCAGCGCGCGGCGAGTTCTCTTCGTTGCGTCAGAATGCTTTCCACTCCTGAAGACCGGGGGACTGGCGGATGTCGCCGGTGCCCTACCCCTTGAGCTTGCCAAATCGGGTCTCGATGTGCGCATGCTGCTGCCTGCCTTCCCGGCTGTGAAAGCAGGGGCGAAGCGCCCAAAGAAACTGGCGAAAATCAAGGACCTGTTCGGCGCGCCAGCAGCGCTCTACAGCGCCACGGCGGCAACAGGACTGAAGCTGTTCATGCTGGATGCACCGCATCTTTATGACATTGGAGGCAACCCTTATCTGGACAGCAAAGGCAAGGACCGGGCGGACAACCATATCCGCTATGCAGCCCTATCTTTTGCTGCCGCAGAGCTTGCCTTGGGGCGCCTCACTGACTGGAAGGCAGACATTGTCCATGCCCATGACTGGCAGGCGGGACTGACAGCGGCTTACCTGTCGCTGGAAGATGGCCCGCGTCCCAAAACCGTGTTCACCATTCACAATCTTGCGTTCCAGGGACTGTTCGACAAAAAGCACTTGGCATCCCTTAAACTGCCCCGCAGCCTGTTCCATCAGGAGGGAATCGAATATTGGGACCAGATCGGGTTCCTTAAGGCAGGCATCGCCTATAGCGACCATGTCACCACAGTAAGTCCGTCTTACGCGGCGGAGATCGCCACAGAAGACAAAGGCATGGGGCTTGGCGGGCTCTTGGGGAGCCTGGGCCCAAAGCTTTCGGGCATCGTGAACGGTATCGACACGGATGTCTGGAACCCGGAAACAGATCCTGCCATCCCCGCACCTTACAGCCGACAGAAGACCGCTGGCAAAGCGAAATGCAAGCAGGCGCTGCAGGCGGAAATGGGCCTAAGGCAGGACGCCAAAACACCACTTTTCTGCGTGATCAGCCGGATGACAGACCAGAAGGGCCTTGATCTACTTCTGGAAGCCGTGCCGCATATTGTCGGCAATGGTGCACAGCTCGCGGTGCTCGGATCCGGCGACAAAGATCTGGAAACTGGCTTCATGAAAGCCGCCAAAGGCCACCCTGGTATGGTGAGCACTACAATCGGCTATGATGAAGCTATGTCCCACCGCATACAAGCGGGGGCGGATGTGATCTTTGTCCCGTCCCGGTTTGAGCCCTGCGGCCTGACACAACTTTGCGCCATGCGCTATGGCACGCTGCCGCTGGTGGCGCGGGTGGGTGGCCTTGCTGACACCGTGATTGACGCCAACCTGGCAGCGCTGCAGGTAGGGACCGGCACCGGTTTCATGTTCAGCCCGGTCACACAGGATGCCCTGCGCGCCGCATTTGACCGGGCGCTTAAGGCCTATGGCAACAAAGCCACCTGGCGCAAATTGGTGCGTGGCGCCATGGGCTATGACGTCAGTTGGCAAGCACCGGCTGCAGCCTATGCCGCGGTCTATGATGCGCTAACCAAAGACTGAGGGGTATTTGATGACCAAAGGGGCTGTGATGCAGCCGGGACGGCCAAATCCCCTTGGCGCCACACCGCTTGAAGGCGGCACCAATTTTGCGCTGTTTTCCGAGAACGCAACAGGGGTGGACCTGTGCCTGTTTGCGTCAGATGGCAAGCGTGAAGTCGCGCGCCATGCCCTGCCGGAACGTACAGGCAACATATGGCACGGCTTCCTGCCGAGCGTGACAGACGGTCAGCTTTATGGCTACCGCGTTCACGGCCCCTATGGGCCAAAGGAAGGTCACCGTTTCAATGCTAATAAACTGCTGATCGACCCATACGCCAAAAGGCTGTCGGGCACCTTCGGCGACCGGCGGGTCCTTCTGGGGTATGATCCCGGCCACACAGAGAAAGACCTGTCCTTCTGCACGCTAGACAGCGCATCCCACATGCCCAAATGTGTGGTCGGCGCACCTGCCTTTCGTTGGGGCAAGGACACGCCACCAGACACCCCCATGGCAAACACCATTTTCTATGAAGCCCATGTGAAGGGCCTTACGCGCCTGCATATGGGTGTTCCCGCCAAGGCGCGCGGCACATTTGAAGGGCTGGCCGCACCCAAAATGCTGGATCACCTGGTCAAGCTAGGCGTCTCGGCCGTTGAGCTGCTGCCGATCCAAAGCTTCTTCCCGGAGCCCCGCCTGACGGACATGGGGCTCACTAACTATTGGGGCTATAACCCCATCAATTATTTTGTTCCAGAACCCGCCTATATGGGCCCTTCGGGCGAACAGTCATTCCAGAAGATGGTGCGTGCGCTGCACACAGCCGGGATCGAAGTCATTTTGGATGTGGTCTATAACCACACAGCCGAAAGCTGGGAACTTGGCCCAACCCTTTCCTACCGCGGCATTGACAACGCCAGTTATTACCGGCTGCAACCGGATGCCCCGCGCTTTTACGTTAATGACACCGGCTGCGGCAACAGCCTGCGTACCGACCACCCCATGGTGATGCGCATGGTAATGGATAGCCTGCGCCACTGGGTTACAGACATGCATGTGGATGGCTTCCGCTTTGACCTGGCCCCCACCATGGCCCGCACCCAAGAAGGCTTCTGTACCGATGCCCCTCTCATAGCCGCCATGCAGCAGGACCCGGTCCTCGCGGGTGTCAAACTCATCATGGAGCCATGGGACGTGGGACCGCACGGTTACCAGCTTGGAAGTTTCCCGGCAGGCATCGCCGAATGGAACGACCGCTACCGCGACCAGGTGCGCAGCTACTGGCGCGGCCACAAGGGCGCGAAGGCCGACCTGGCAGGCGGCCTATTGGGGTCTGCCGACATATTCGATGCGCGCCACCGCAAACCGCAGGATAGCGTGAATTTCATCACCAGCCATGACGGCTTCAACCTCACGGACCTGGTAAGCTATAGTTACAAACGCAATGAAGCCAACGGCGAACAGAACCGCGACGGGCACGGCCACAATATCAGTGACAATTGCGGCCATGAAGGCGCGACGGATGATGCGGCCATTCTGGCGCGCCGGACAAGGCGCAAGCGCAACCTTCTGGCCACGCTGATATTATCGCAGGGCACGCCGATGCTGCTGGCGGGAGATGAGATCGGCCACAGCCAGCAAGGCAACAATAACGCCTATTGCCAGGACAATGAAATCACCTGGCTTGATTGGGCTGGCACTGACGCCGACCTGACGGATTTTGTGGCGGGACTAATCCGATTACGAAAAACCAACGCTTTGCTAAGACAAGAGAAATACCTGCATGACGCCAACGAGGTTGAATGGTTGGACGCCGGTGGCGGACCGCTTGAAGGCAGTGCTTGGCACTCCGACACCAGCCATTTCGGATGCCTCTTGAAGGGCCAATCGGAAGCGCTGTTAATGATGATGAACGCGGACGCAACAGATGTGGACTTCCGCCTGCCTGGCGGAGATTGGGCATGCGTGCTAAACACCGGCAGCGAGACGCCATTTAAAGAAACCCACACCGATAGCCAGGCTATCAGCCTCAAGGGTGAAAGTGTCATGCTATTGAAAGGCAGCCCACATGCTTGACGGCGAACTCTTGCACCGGCTTTGCCACGCGTATGGCATTCAGGAAGGCTTCCATGACCTGAGCGGCCATTTTCACCAGGCGTCGGCCGAAACCAGGAACATGCTGCTTGAAAACTTCGGCGTGCCGATCGGCGATGAAAAGCGCGCTTGGCAGCACCTACTGGGCCGCGAGGAAGACCAGCGCCGCCCCCTGCCTCATACGGTTGTTATCAGATATGCGCATGAGGGCATGACCCTTTGGCCCGCCCGCGCTGACGACCATACGATCCCGTGGCGGATGATCATGGAAGATGGCAATTTCCTTGAAGGCGAGGCGCGCAGCGATAATGGCATTAATATCCCCAGCAACACACCACTTGGATACCACCGGCTTGAGCTGTGGCCCGATAGCGGGGCAATGCAGGAAAGCTTCCTGATCATCGCCCCCCAATCCGCCCGGCATGTGGACAGCAGCCGCAAGCGCTGGGGCATCACCACACCGCTTTATGGGCTGAAGTCCAGCCGCAACTGGGGCATTGGCGACTTTGAAGACCTGGCCAACCTGGCAACAGCGGCGGGCGAACAAGGCGCGGCCTTCATTGGCATCAACCCTGTGCATGCGCTGTTTCCCAAGGCACCCGGCATGTATAGCCCCTATTCGCCTTCAAGCCGCGAATTCCTCAATGTGATGCATATCGCGGTCGACCGAATCGCGGAGCTTTGGGAAGACGAGAGCGGCCAGAAATTCATGAAATCCCGTTCCACCGTGGCCGCGCTCAAAAAGGTCCGCGACACTGACCATGTGAACTATCCAGCGGTTTATGCGCTCAAACTGAAGGCGTTTGAAAAAGCTTTCAGTATTTTCGAAAGCCACCCTGACCGGCATCCGCGAAAAGTGGCCTATCGCCGGTTTCTCAAGAAGAAGGGCAAGGCGCTTTGGCACCACTGTCTTTATGAAGCGCTGGCCGAACATCTGGGCGGCGAGGACGCCCCGCTCTATGACTGGCAGGCATGGGACAAGGCTTACCACAGGCCTTCAGGCCGTGCCTGCAAATCGTTTGAGGCAGAGAACCGCAGCCGCATCCACTTCTATGGCTACCTGCAATGGATCGCCGCCGAACAGATGGACCACGCCCAGCAGGCTGCACTCAGCGCCGGGATGGATATTGGCCTCTATCTGGATCTGGCTGTCGGCATGGTGCCTGGCGGCGCGGAAGTCTGGACCAACCAGAAAGCTACGGCGACGCGCACCAGCCTGGGTGCACCGGGGGACGACGCCAACCCGGACGGCCAGAAATGGCACCTTTCCCCCTTGGACCCAAATGCCCTAAAGGAAACCGGATATGCCCTGTTCCGCAAGACGCTTCGGAATATGATGGCCTCAGCCGGGATGATCCGCATCGACCACATCCTGGGCGCCAACCGCAGTTTCTGGAGCCCGCTTGGATCTGACACGCCAGGCGGCTATGTGACCTACCCGCTGGAGGACATGCTGGGCATCATCTCGCTTGAATCCAACAGGTCAAACTGCCTGGTTGTTGGGGAAGACCTGGGCATGGTGCCAGACGGCTTCCGCGACACGCTAGGGCGCAACGGCTTGATGGGCTGCTCGCTTTTCCTGTTCGAACGCTATGAAGACGCCTCTTTCAAACAACCATACGACTATCCACCGAACAGGCTGGCCTCCTTGTCGAACCATGATTTCCCGACCATCGCAGGCTTTCTGGACGGCGCAGACATCCGCTGGCGGGAAGAACTGGGCATTGGGGCGACGGATGAACAACTCGCAGACGCCCGCGCCCGGCGCGATACTGACAGGTTCCGCATCAAGGCTATGCTGCGTGACGCTGGTATGCTGGCGCAAGACACAGATGACGAGAAGGATGTTATCATAGGCCTGCACAGGTTCCTGGCCAGCACGGGCGCGAGCTTGATTGCCGTTCAGGTCGAAGACCTTCTGGGTCAGGTAGAGCAGATGAACGTGCCGGGCACCACGTCAGAACAACCGAACTGGCGCCGCAAGTTGTCTCATCCAATTGAAACAATCTTTAGCGACAAAGCGGTATCGGATATTTTGACAGCCGTCACAGACATACGCCCTAGCCAGGCAGACGATTGCGGGAGCGAGAATCATGACCATCAAAACCGTTAAGACCAGCCCGTTTGAAGGACAGAAGCCCGGCACATCGGGCCTCAGGAAGAAGGTGAAGGTTTTCCAGACACCCGGCTATCTGGAAAATTTCGTCCAAAGCATTTTTGATGCTCTTGGCGGCGTAGACGGCGCTTCGCTGGTGCTTGGCGGTGACGGCCGGTTCTATAACGACGTTGCCATCCAGACCATCCTGAAGATGGCGGCCGCGAGCGGCGTTTCCCGCGTTGTGGTGGGCCAGAATGGTTTCCTTTCCACCCCGGCTGCGTCCTGCGTGATCCGTACGGGGAAGCACACGGGCGGCATTATCCTGTCTGCCAGCCACAATCCGGGCGGCCCGGACGATGATTTCGGCATCAAATATAATGCTTCAAACGGCGGGCCGGCGGCGGAAAAGATCACCGACACCATCTACGCCAGAACGCAAACCATCAGCGAATACCGCATTCTTGAAGCGCCAGACCTTGATCTGGGGGCTCTCGGGGAAGTCACTCTGGGCGACATGCAGGTCGAGATCGTTGACCCGGTCGCTGACTATATCGAGCTGATGGAAGACCTGTTTGACTTTGACGCCATCAGAGGCCTGTTCAAGGGGGGCTTCCGCCTGTGTTTTGACGCCATGCATGCCATCACCGGCCCCTACGCCAAAGCGATCTTCGAAGGGGCGCTCGGGGCTCCGGAAGGAACCGTTATCAACGGCGTTCCAAGTCCGAATTTCGGTGGCGGCCACCCGGACCCGAATCCCGTTTACGCCAAGGACCTGTTCAACATTATGTTTGGCCCGGACGCCCCTAATATGGGCGCGGCGTCTGATGGCGACGGCGACCGCAACATTGTTCTGGGTCGCAGCACCTATGTGGCCCCGTCAGACAGCCTTGCGGTGCTAGCAGCCAATGCCCAGGTCGTGCCTGCCTATAACCAGGGACTTCGCGGCGTAGCCCGGTCCATGCCCACCAGCTGCGCAGTGGACCGAGTGGCTGCCGCTATGAAAATTCCCTGCTTTGAAACACCGACTGGGTGGAAATATTTCGGCAACCTGCTGGACGCCGGGCGCGCAACACTGTGCGGAGAGGAAAGCGCAGGCACCGGGTCAGACCATGTGCGTGAAAAAGACGGTATCTGGGCTGTGCTGATGTGGCTCAATATCCTCGCGGAAACTGGCAGCAGTGTGGCTGACCTTTTGACGAGCCACTGGCGCACCTATGGCCGCAACTATTATTCCCGTCATGACTATGAAGCGGTCGACGCTCGCGCCGCGCAGGAGCTGATGGCTGCCCTTCGGGCCAAACTTTCCGACCTGCCAGGCGGACAGTTCGGCGACGAAACTGTCGAACTCGCGGACGATTTTTCATATTCTGACCCTGTTGACGGCTCTGTCTCATCCGCCCAGGGCATCCGCGTGATCTTCAAAAGCGGCTCCCGCGTGGTGTATCGCTTGTCTGGCACCGGAACCGAAGGCGCAACACTCCGTGTCTATATCGAACGCTTTGTGGCAGGGCCTGAAGGCCTGAATGAAGACACCCAGGAAGCTCTGGCGCCGCTCATTGAGATCGCCGGCGAGTTGGCCGAAATCGCAAAACATACCGGCCGAACCGAGCCTTCTGTCATCTCCTGATCGCACTCGCTAGCACCACAAAAAAGCCCCGTACCGTATGCGGGGCTTTTTTACGCCGACAAGACAACCAAAAAGGTAACTACTTTTCAAGTACTTAGACCAACCCTCTTGACGATCAATACACTGTATGCACTGTACTATTACACATAGTACAGTCGATTCGAGAGGCCATGACTAGGTGACCAACCTCAGCATACAGATCGTGACCGGAGACAGCAGACCAATCTTCAAGCAGATTGTCGATGGCATCCGGATGGAAGTTGCCAAGGGCAACCTAGCACCAGGTGCCAAACTGCCGAGCGTGCGTGGCCTGGCCATGCAGCTGATGATCAACGCCAACACAGTGGCGAAGGCATACGGCGAGCTAACGGCCCAGGGCCTTTTGGAGGCTCGCCAGGGATTGGGGCTCTTTGTCACCGAACCGCGTCAACTGCTGAGCGAAGAGGAACAGAAGAAACGACTGGATGCTGCCATCGGCACATTCATCAACGAAGTGGCATACCTGAGTTACGACAGCGAGGACATCATAAAAGCGGTTCAGGACGCGCTTACAAACCTTGGCGGAGAGACCAAGAACGACAGCGACGAAGGATAGAGAGAGTATGGACTATTGCATTGAAACAGAAGGACTGACCAAAAGGTTCGGCAAGAAAATGGCACTGAAGGATTTCACCCTGGGCATTGGCCGGGGCGGCATTCACGCCATCGTCGGCTCGAACGGGGCGGGTAAATCCACCTTGTTTCGCATTCTTCTGGGGGTCACAACCCCCACACGCGGCACTGCCAGCCTGCTGGGCGAAGACAGCCGTTTGCTGTCGCCTGCGGTGCGTGGGCGCGTTGGATATGTGAATGAAGAACATACACTGCCACTGTGGATGACGGCACAACAGATCACTAACCAACAGCGGAGCTTTTATCCCAGTTGGAACCAGGCCATTTATGATCAGGTGATCGGCTATTTCGATGTGGACCCGAACCAGAAGGTATCGGGCTTGTCACGCGGTGAGCGGGCGGGGCTCAATCTGTCGATGGCGCTGGCGCAGGCTCCGGACGTGCTGATCCTGGATGAACCGACGCTCGGGCTTGATGTCGTTGCGCGTCAGAGTTTCCTTGAAGCCCTGATGTTCACGGAAACTGAGGCCAACACCACCATCATCTACTGTTCCCATCAGATGGAAGAGATCGAACGGGTGGCGGACAGGCTTATCATCATGGAAAAGGGCACACTGCAAAACAACAGCAGCCCGGATGATTTTGTCGGGCGTATTTCCTACTGGATCGGGGACTTCGCCAACGGCCTGCCAGCGAAAAACACCCTTCCCGGTTTCCTGACCGCCCGCACCATCGATGGCCAGCACCATATTCTGGTTGCCGATCAGGATGACACCTTTGGACAGGTCCTCAAAAACAATGGAGCACAGACAGTTACCAAAGCTCCCGTCAATCTGGAGCGCGCCGTCAACGCGTTCCTGACCAAAAATCATAACACGCCAGGCAGCCGAGTATAGGAACCCACAATGTTGCACATTTTCAAAAGCGAATTTCAGCGATACCGTCTGTGGGCTATCCTGGGCACAGTAGCCGTTCTGGCAATCTACAGCTTTGTTGCGAAGCTTATGCCTTTCCTGCAGGGCAACTCCCCCTTCAAAGGCCTTTCCTATCTTGCGTTTTTGCCGGCTGGTGCGATTTTTGGTTTCGTGCAGATGATGCTGCATCGCAGAACCAACCACTGGACATACCTGATCCACCGCCCAATGGCGCCCCGAGATATCTATTTAGGCCTGGCGCTGGCCGGCGTTGCCATTGTCACGATGGTAATCCTTACCCCATGGTTCATCATGGTCGGCAGCTTGGACGCCTTCTCCAGCACCGTTGTTGACACACGACACTATTCCTACGGCTTCTTCCTGCTTTTTTGCGCGCTGGCGGCCTATTTCGTGGGCACCCTTGTGGCTCTTAGCGCAAACAAGGGGGCAATATTGCTGGCGATCTTCCTGAACTGGATGATGACGACGGAACCCGAGGGCAGCTTCCTGCAATTCTTCCCAATGCTGGTGGTTCTCGCCATCTTGCTGGTGTTGAATGTTGTGGCTTTCAAGCCTGACCTCAGTACGCATGAGCGGCGTCCTTGGGCGATCGTACTGACGACCATACCAATGACCTATGCCCTCCTGTTCGGGCTGTCGCTAGCCACAACCGTTTATTACCACATCCCCAAATTCATCATGGGAACTCACCCGGACAACACCCCTGTCGAAGGCACTGTTTCCTACCTTTGGTCATTGGGTCCTGCTGACCAGCTGGCCTATGCGCTTGAGAGCAGCAATCACCCGAAAACAGACTATTACATCAAGCAGGCGGAACTTGCTGACTTGGACTATATCGACGGCCGTGAATGGTCTTACCCCACGCAAGGACAGCTTCACACCCTCGACATCCAGTACGCCCTGGCCCCAGCAGGTACAAACAGCCTGTGGCAATTTTCCCATGATGAAATGCTGATGATTGGACACTCTGGAACCAACAACCGACCAATCGGCGCAATCGGGATGAACGGCTTTGTCGACGATGTTTCAAAGGCAACCGCCGCAGACCGGTTCAAGGATGTTCCTGTGATGGTTGGCGACAAGTTCCTGATGACCCGCAACCGCATGTTCCAGTTGGACTTTACGGAACGCCACATGGACATCAAACATCAGCTTCCTGAAGGTGAATGGTATGTTGCGAAGCCGCAAATCAGGGACAATTATGTGGCACTCTTGACCAACAAGCGCACGCTTCTGTTCGCCCCGCGCATGCTGCAAGAGGACTATATCGCTATCGAGCCGGACTATAGCATCAGTCACCCGGCGCCCCTTGGCCGCTTCGAGTATGTTGATACCTACAGGCTGATGGACGGCTATCTGCTGCTCTATCGCGGCAGGCACCTGTTTGGCTTCAATAAACCAGGAACCTCTGTCATCCACGCGAATCTTGGCGGCACAACGGACACCGTTTTCGAGCGTCACTACAGCCGCCAGCGTCATCCTTCATGGATCATGTATCACTTTGAAATGATGTCGCCTGCGATGGTAATTGTTGATCACCTGTACAGGAGCGAGCTGGTATCTGGCCGCGCAGACAATATCAGGCCTGATGCGGATTTGAGATTTAAGGCGCTCGTTCGCGGGCAGCACCCGCCGCTGATTTACTGGGTGGCTGGCATCCTGATGGCAGCATCGGCCATTATGGCCGCTGTCATGAGCCGGAAGCACCGCCTTGGCCGTGCGCAGACCATGACATGGGTGATGCTGTGCGCAATATTCGGCCTGCCCGCCCTCATCTCATTCTTCCTGATGAACCCTTGGCGGATTGAAACCCAGACAGCCTGACAACGGTCTCTGCAGGGGCGCCCAACGCCCCTGCAGATCAATAAAACAACAAAAAACGATAGCAAAGATAGTGGAATTCATCATGACGCCTTTTTTCATGAAAGCGCGCTGCCGGGTGGTTTGTGCCCTGTTGCTGGCAGCCTCTGGCCTTTCCATGCCCTTATCGCCAGCTCATGCCGACATCCTTGATGACGCCATACTGGAGGCTAAATCCCAAGCGGAGACCCCGCTTCTGCCCCGTTCACTTCTTATAGGGAAACGTGCCATCCAATATGCTCGTCTGTCGCCTGACGGAAAGTGGGTGGCCTACAGCCTGAAACGTGGTCAGCACATAGAACTCAGGTTCTATGACATTACCGAAAAGACACATAAGCCGCTGTTTGCCAGTGAGCTGGTCGATCACATCCTCTGGTCAACAGACAGCCGGTATCTGTTTCTGGAATCCAGTCAGGGGGTGGCAGTAGTGTCGGTTGACGCGCCCAATGCGCCAGCCTTCATCCTGAATCTGGACAGCAACAAGGATGAGCTTCTGTATGGCGTAGACCCCAGCCACCCCCATGCTGTGATCGTGTCCAAAGTTGCTGCGGATGGTCTCGGCCATGACTTTTTCCGCCTGACACCTGACGGCACCATGAAAAAACTGTTTCATTTCCCTTCCTTTGTAGGCGATATCCTGCCCGGGGAAGACGGCAGCTTCTTTGCTGTGGGTATCGCAGAAGACGGCATGGATGTCGTGCATATCGGAAATATGGGGACAAGGAAGCTTACGTCCTGCAGCCTTGATGATCGCTGCAAGCTGATCTCCTTTGACCAGACCACCAGCAGCCTCATGATGACAGGCACATTCGGCAAAGACCTGTCGGGCCTGTCCCGGGTGAATATATCATCCGGGGAAACCACACTCGTTCACCAGGACCCTCTGGGCAAGTTCGACCTCAAGTGGGTGATCTTGGATGGCCCTGGCGGCTCTCCCCGCGCAGCCGGATATGTGGATGACCACACAAGCTTTTATGGACTGGACCCACAAGCCACTGAAATTATTAAAAGAATTGAAGAAAAGCTCGGGTCAGACCAGCTCGCGCTGCGGGCCAGCAATGGCCTGGCCCATTGGCTGGCTGTGGATGATGCGGTCCGCCCGCCGAGGTTTGCGCTATATGACCGGAAAGCCGATAGCTTCAGCTATCCGATGGAGCAACTGACGGCAGACCACGCCAATCTCTTGCGCACCAGCGCCGCAATTCGCATCCCTGTCTGGTACACCGTCAGCGACGGCATGCGCCAACAGGGCTATGTCACCCTGCCACGCGGCAAAGACCCGGCTACCCTACCCCTTGTTGTTGTGCCCCATGGCGGCCCTTGGGGCCGCGTAGACGGCAGCCATGCCCCAGGCGCCCAGTTTCTGGCGAACCGCGGTTATGCGGTTTTCGAACCCAATTTCCGGGCCTCAACCGGCTTCGGCAAACACTACACGCTGAGCGCAAACCGCGATTTTGGTGATGGCCGCGTCCAGCAGGACATCATCGACGGCATGGAGTATATTCTCTCCCGCGGGGTTGGCGACCGCACCAAACTTGGGATCTTTGGGCACTCCTTCGGCGGCTTTTCCGTTCTTGGGGCCATGGCATTCACGCCAGACACCTTCCGTGTGGGTATCGCTGGCGCGCCACCTGTCGACCTTGCTAAAGCGATCACCTATTTCACCAATATGGACCGCTCACCCCACTTCGCATTGCGCCTGAAACGCTTCAAGCAATTGACGGTGGACCCGGACGATCCAACCGATCTGGCGCGCATCCAGGCTCAGGCGCCAAATGCGCACTGGCATAAGGTCAGGCGTCCGCTTTATGTCTGGGCAGGTGTAAAAGACCCGAAAGTATCGGTCCTGAATGTGCGCGACTATGTGCTCCGCCTTCAGGGGGCCGGCAAGCCGGTTTCCTATATTGAGGAACCGCGCGGCGGGCACAGCCCAAATTCAGAGATGGCCATGGAGGCCTATTTCTACATGGTTGAAAAGGCGCTCGCAGATCATCTGGGCGGTCGTCTGGAGGCAGAAATTAGCGAGAGGCTTTCACGCCATCTTGAACGGGTTATTGAAATAGATGAAAACGCCCTTCACCCCTGACGGGCAGCTGGACTATCAGGGTAAAAAAGGGGGCCCGCGAGGTGCGGACCCTAGTGCCCCAATAGGCTGAGAGGTTAAGTTGCAAAAGGTCAGTTAGGGACAGGGCTGGTGCCAGGATCGCACCAGCCGGAGTTTTCTCCCGATTTCACCAGGCCAATGTTGGCGAAAGTCATGCTTGCCTTCCCTGTCACGCTGAACCGGAACGGTTCCAAGAGTGCTTCAAAGTCGGCTTCGTCACTCGAGAGGCAAGCAAGGGGCACGGATACTGTAGCCCACCCTTTGCCGTTGGAAGCCTTCAGAAATTCGTCAATATCAAGCGAGCGGCTACAAGCCTCGCCACAGCGAACAGAAAGGCTGGCGTCTTCGCCGTCAAAGCTGTCCACGCGAAGGTCGAACCGGAGCGCCGCGCCCGCTTCTGCCTGATCGCTCACGTCCATCGCGGGCGCATCGCCCATGAAGAAATAGCCATCCCCGTCGCTAAGCCAGTTCACCTTTACGGCATCCGCCTGGATATCCTTGTCCACAAGTTCTGCTGTCATGCCGCCCCCCGGAATTTGGGCATAGTAGCCACTGATCACCTGCGAGGACTGATCATTGGCGACAAACAAGCGCCACGGAGACAGCGGACGGCCTGCGAACAGGTCCAGGTCGCCTCCTCCGCTGGCTGCGACACCCGGCACATCTTCCGGAAGCACACCCAGGTCGGAACTGGCGTCAGCATAGGTCAGTCCATGGCCAAATGGGAAAAGCGGAGCATAGTCTTCATCCTGTGGGTTCAACTTGCCCTGCAGCGGGTTAGCCGGCCAAGAGAAAGAGAGCCGCCCCTTGAAGTCATGGCGTGGGTTGCCGTTCGCATCCGCGATCAGCACGTCAGCGACACCCTGCCCTTCCGAGCCCGGCAGCCATGCCGCGACAAAAGCGTCAGAAGCGTTAAGTTCCGGGTTTACCCACAGCGGGCGGCCGGAAAGGAAGACCGACACAACGGGAATGCCGTCGGCTTTCAATTTTTTCAAAAGCTCGAGGCTTTTCTTGTTGCCCGGCTCGAACTCAACCGTATCGATGTCGCCCTGGCCTTCTGCGTATGGGTCTTCGCCAAACACCACAACGGCCACGTCAGGTTTTTCGCTGTAGCTGCCATCTTTTGAAAGCACAGCCCTGCCACCCGCTTGTGCAAGCGCATCGCGGACACCGGCGAAGATGGACGTCGCGCCCGGGAAATCACTGTTCTCGTTGCCGGTGCCTTGCCAGGTGATAGTCCAGCCACCAGACTGTTTGCCGATGTTGTCGGCGCCGTCACCGGCAACCAGAACAGTCGCAGATGGATCGAGCGGCAGAAGGCCGCCATTGTTCTTCAGCAGCACGAGGCTTTCGCGCACTGCCTGGCGCGCGACCGCACGGTGCGCCGGTTGGCCGATGATGCCGTCCTGCCCCGCAACACCACGGTCAGACGGACGACCCTTTTCAAACAAGCCAGCCCGGATTTTTACTCGCAGGATACGCGACACGGCATCATCAAGCCGGGCCATAGAAATTTCGCCGCTGTTCACCTGGGCCAGCGTGTTCTTGTAAAGATCCCGCCACTCCTCAATCGCCATGAACATATCAAGGCCGGCATTGATCGCGGTGGCGCAAGAAGCATTCGTGCAGCCCGGCACCTGGCCATGGCCATTCCAGTCGCCCACGATAAAGCCTTCAAAGCCCATCCGACCCTTCAACACTTCCGTCAGCAGATATTTGCTGCCATGAAGCTTCTGGCCGTTCCAGCTGGAGAAGCTGGCCATCGCGGACTGAACGCCAGCCGCAAGCGCACCCTTGTAGCCAGCGGCATGAATGTCCAGCAACTCTTGCTCTGAAATCTTCGCATCGCCTTGGTCGTCACCGCCTTCGGTACCACCATCGGCGACAAAGTGTTTGGCAGTTGACACCACATGGTCAACATCAAGAAACTCTGCCGTCCCCGGAATGCCCTGCACGCCTTCCACCATGGCGCGCCCATATGCCTCTACAATTTCCGGGTGTTCGGAGTAGCTTTCATACGTACGCCCCCAGCGGTCATCCTGGGCAACCGCAAGTGTTGGCGCGAATGTCCAGTCAATGCCAGTGACGCGCATCTCAAGCGCTGTTACCGCACCGATCTGGCGCAGAAGCTCCGGGTTGTTGGCAGCACCAAGGCCAACGTTGTGTGGAAACAGTGTGGCACCAATAACATTATTGTGGCCATGCACCGCATCGCTGCCCCAGATGATCGGAATCGCCTGACCGCCATCGGATATGTCCATTGACGCGTCATAGAAGGCATCAGCCATCGCCAGCCATTCCTGTGGCGTCGCATACTTGTTCCGGTTCGGCAGCGAACCACCGCCATTAAGCACGGAACCGATATGATAGGTCTTCACCTCTTCCGGCGAGATATGCTGGATTTCCACCTGCATGATTTGACCGACTTTTTCTTCAACAGACATCCGCCCCAAAAGGTCTGCCACCTTCTGTTCGGTGGCTAAGTCTGTCCTGACCGGGCTCTCAATCGCTGGCCAATCAACCGGCCCCGCCTTGCTTTCCGTTGCCGTTGGCGCGTCATCGCAGCCAGCAAGGGTCAGCGCGATTGCTGCCATAAAAATTCTGTAATCAAGATACTTCATAATGTCCGCTTCCCTGACTCGCGTCCCCACCGACAGCGCTACCCCCTTCCAATATGATAGCGCTGTCATATCCTTCATCAACCTAGCATGAAAATTTCACATGTCCATGAAAATCTGACAGCGCTGTCAGATTTTGGTCAAATCAATTATCCTCAGGTTTCTGCCAAACACGCACCCAATCGACTTCAAACCGGGCGGGAAAAGCCGCCTTATCAACACCCTTGGCACCGCCCCAATCGCCGCCAACCGCAAGGTTCAGGATGATGTAAAAAGGGTGATCAAGCGGCCATTCGGCATGGCCATCACCGCTCTGCTTTTCGATGCGGAAGTATTCCTGACTGTCAATATACCAACGGATTTCGCCCATGTCCCACTCGACGGCATAGTCGTGAAAAGCGGCTGAAGCATCAGCCACCTGCATGAAATCGCCCTTCTGGGTGCCGATCCGGTGGTTATAGGCTTCCGTGTGGATGGTGCCATGCACCTGCCCCTGGTTATAGCCCACATGTTCCATGATATCGATCTCACCAGACTTGGGCCAAGGGCCATAGCGCGCGTCCTTCGGCATCATCCAGAAAGCAGGCCATGTGCCGACACCAGACGGCAGCTTGGCACGCATGGCGAAACGCCCGTAGGTCCAGCCGGGCACGTTTTCGGTCGTAATCTTGGCCGAAGTCACCTTGTTGCCCATCCGGGCTTCAATAATGAGCTTGCCGTCTTCCAGACGCAGGTTCTTTTCCTTGCCCCGGTAGGACTGAAGCTCATTGTTTCCGAAACCGCAGTTGGACGGACAGCCATTGCCTTCGACCACATGCCAGACACTTTCATCAAGCTCAGTGCCGTCAAATTCATCCGACCAGACAAGTTCATAGCGACCCTCTGCTATGGTACCCGTACTCATAGCAGCCATAAGCCCGGCTGCAGTTAGCAATTTCCTGAAACTCATGCAGCCCCCTTCGCCATCATCTCAGCGGCCTTGCAGTACTGCTGCACATAATCATGGTGAGAGGGTAGCTGCATCGCCGTTTTCTCCACATTCGTGCGGATATGGGCGAGGAAATTATGCAGCTCTTCTTCGGTCATGCGGTCCGCGATGGGATGATACTGACCGGGCATGATCCCCTGCCCCAACATCACCTGTACCCAGCTGTTTTCTGCGAACAACTGGTCGTTCGGGCGGAACACACGACCGGCATCGCGGAACAGGGCAATCCGGTGCTTCAGGCCGTCCGGGATATCCATGTTTGCGCATTGGCGCCAGAAGGGCGTATCGCGCCGTTCGGTGACATGATAATGGAGGATAATAAAGTCGCGAATATGCTCCATCTCGTAAGACGTCTGGGCATTGAATTCATCAATATCCGCCTGCACGATACCCGTGTGCGGGAACATCTGCATTAGCCGGAAGATACTACGCTGGATCAGGTGGATACTGGTGCTCTCGAGCGGCTCGATAAAACCGCTTGAAAGCCCGACAGCGACAACATTCTTGTTCCAGTGCTTGCGCCGCGTGCCCGTGCGGAACTTGATCACGCGCGGGTCTACCAGCGGCTTGCCCTCAATATTCGCCATCAACGTATCGATATCCGACTGGTTGTCCTGATAGTTGCTGCAGAAGACCAGGCCGTTGCCCACCCGGTGCTGTAGCGGGATACGCCACTGCCACCCACTGTCGTGGGCGATGGAACGGGTGTAAGGGATCGGCTCAGAGACCGCTTCCGTCTGAACCGCGATGGCACTGTCACACGGCAGCCAGTGCGTCCAGTCATGATAGCCGGTGTGCAGCGCCCCTTCGATCAGCAGCGCGCGGAAGCCTGAACAATCGACGAACAGCTCGCCTTCAATCACCTTGCCGCCCTCAAGCGTCACGCTTTCAACATAGCCACTTTCGCCGTTTTGGCTAACGCTGGTAATCTTGCCCTCAACGCGCTTAGCGCCATGTTCTTCCGCCATTTTCCTGAGAAAACCCGCATAGGCCGTGGCATCCAGGTGATAGGCGTAATTGAGGCCAAGCTTCGGCAGGTGTGCAAATTTGCTCTGCTCGGCCGCAATCAGCTCAAGGCAGTAGTCACCGAACTTATAGTCGATGCCTTCCTTCAGCCCCCGCAGCCAGAAATGCCAGAAGCCTGCTGTCCAGTGGTCCTTGCCGGTGATACCGAAGGAGTGGATATAGCTTTCACCCTTCTGCTTCCAATTAACAAACTCAATCCCCAGCTTGAAGGTAGCCTTAGTGGCAGCCATGAATGCTTGCTCATCAATGCCGATCAGCCGGTTATAATTCACTAGTGTCGGGATCGTCGCCTCGCCCACTCCCACAGTGCCGATCTGGTCGGATTCGATGAGCGTGATATCAAGCACACCGCCCATGATTTTCGAGAGCGCTGTGGCCGCCATCCAGCCAGCCGTGCCTCCGCCCACAATCACCACACGTTTAATCGTTTGTGCTGTCATCTGTTCAACCCGTTCAAAAGGAAGGCGCGGATACGCCGTGCGTTTTCGTCAGTCATTGGCCCCAGAACTCCCCTACCCCGTTCCGGGATATGCGCCGCTGTTTCGTCTGTGTTTTCAAAGACATAGTGATTGAATATCTGCTGCCACACCTTTTTTTGTTCAGGTGGCAGGTCGCGGAGCGCCAGAAGCGCCAGCTGCAGCGCATTATTGGGCGGCCCCATGAAAGCCGGTGACTGGCGCCACCAGTAATTCACCAGCACATTGAAAGGCGCGAGGCCGTCCACCGCGTGCCACCACATGCTGGGGATAAAGATAGCGTCGCCAGCCTCAAGCTCGGCTGTTTGCGCAGCCGCCAGCGCATCACGGTAACGTGGGAACTGTTCAAAATCCGGCGCATGCAGATCCACCATGCTGACAGGCTGGCCCGCCGGCGTGAAATCAAGCGGCCCGACATAAAGGTTTGGCAGCTGGTCTGGCGGAAACAGCGTGAAGCGCCGCTTACCGGCCGCCACACAGGCCACATTGTCAGCCAGGTCATAGTGGGCCGAGATATGCGTCCGGTTGCCGATCCAGATGCTCTCGATATACCGCCTATCACCCAGGGGAACGGTGTTCTCATTGCTGAACCCCGGCAAGCAATCACCAATGGTGGTTGAACCGACATAAAGGAACGGCGCATCCGCCTCCTCCTCGTGTCTCTCCAGAAGATCAAGGAACTTGTCGAGCTTGATGCGCTTATAGTCGAAATTCAGCCCGCTCATGTCTTCCTTGTAGAAAGGCTTCCCGCCCGCCTCAGGCCCGGCGTGGGAGACAATGACCTCGGAGCCATTATAGAACCCCTTCAGGTAAGCACGGGCGTCGGCGGAAGATTTCCTGCCCGCTGCCACAAACGGCCAGCCTGCCGCGAGCCCACGCAGCACAACAGGCTCCTGGCCCGCCAAAAGCTCGTCCGTCAGATCTGCGCCCGTGGCACCAGTAATTTCACGTATGGGCTTCAGGTCATGCATGGTTAGGCCAATGTCCGGTTTTTCCGCTCAATCAGGTCACGCAAATTCGAAAGCGACGCAACAGCCATATAAAGCGGCTGTAAGTAGCCCTTCTCATTAAGTGCACTCAGCGCTTCGCCGTCGAGGCCATAGAGCTTTTCTTCATTGATTGTGTGAAAGCCCACCAGCCGGTTGGTTGAACCATCCTTCAGTTCAATCTCAACGGCCATAGGCTCCAGAAGGCCATAGCTGTCCACCACCTGGAAGAAATCAGCACTGGCGGTTGCCCCCATATGCAAGCGGTCAAGGATAGCTGCAATATGCTCCAGATAATCCGTGTTGCCGCCCTGGGGCAGGAAAACCGGCTGCCCTTCGCTTTGGCTAACGCGCGGGCTGTCCATGTCCACATGGATCACTGTTTGCGCTTCTTCACCGGGGCGCTGCTGAATACCGATCACAAAAGGCTGCATCTCCACCACCATGGGCACATAGTGGGCGTCCCAGCCATTGTCGGTCAGGAACAGGTTTTCACCTTGGGTAAGGCCAAGGAGCGTCACTGCCTGGAAAGCACCCGAATTGGGGTCTTTCTGAAACAGGATAGGATAGTGGGCCTGAATATCCCGGAATTCGATGGGGAAGGTGAGGCAGCTCATGATGGCGTCGCCAAGCGCAGCCGACCGATCCGTGATAATTCGCAGATCCCTGTGATCCACATTGTTCAGCAAGACATGTTGCGTCATCAACCTTCTCTTCCACTCTACTGGTATTCTTATTGTTTATCAGCTTATCCGGCATCTCCCCAGAACCGGCATGCTGTTTATGCTACGCCCTTTCGGGCGGCCCAGACAAGGCACATGGCTTCACAAACCAACGCATTACCCCTGTTGGGCAGAAAGCCGCCACGAATGGCGGCCTTCCTTGGGCTTGGGAAAGTTGAGGTTGCCCTAGAACTTGTAGCGAACACCAACCTGGTAACGCGCACCAGCCTGTGTTGCCCACAGTACGGTGTTTTCACTCCGCCCGTGGCTCCGCTGCGTGGCGCCCGTCACGTTGATGCCCTCTGCAAAAACCGTGATCTGGTCGTTCACATCATAGCTGACGTTCACATCAAACTGTCCGTATGCCTCGACATAGTTCGGGTGACGCTGTGCATATTCGCCCTGAATAATCCCGGACAGGAACTTGTCACGCCAGTTATAGGCGACACGAACCTGAAGGCCATCTTTGTCATAGAAACCGACAATGTTAGCTGTGTCCGAAAGACCGTAAAGCGCGAATTGTTCCTGGTTCCAGTTCGTCAGGTCATTAAATCCAACATCACCGTTTACGATGGTATAGTTCAGGATCGCACCAAAGCCGCTATCACCAAAGGTGTGCTGCAGGGCAAATTCCCAACCATTCAGCTTGGCTGACCGCTGGTTTGACGGAATGCTTACCACAAACTCAAGCGTTGGATCTTCACCCGCTACACCCAGGATGTTGCCTGTGGTGTCGCCATTGGAGTCAACGCCCGTGACTTCCACGGTGCTTGGGTCCGCGTTCGCGAAAATCCAATTCCGGATTTCCACCAGGTCGTCGCTGCCTACAGCTGCCACGGCGTCGTTATAACGCGGGCCTCCGAATGGGTTCGGCAGGTCAAACGGTGTAGCCGTAATGGTTTCCGTGCCGATGAAGTTTTTCACCTTCTTGTTGAAGTACCCAACAGCGAAGTAGCTTGCATCGTCATAGTACCATTCAGCACTGAAGTCCCAGTTGGTGGATTCGAATGGAAGTAGCTCCGGGTTACCCTGGCTACCGGTACCGCCACCAATCCGGAAGAGATTATTAATGGTCTGGCCACCTTGGATATCCGCATAATTCGGACGTGCTATCGTCTTGGAGTAGGACGCCCGCAACACCACATCCTGAAGTGGCGAGAAGTCGATATCAATGGATGGAAGCCAGTTATCGTAGCCACCAGTCAGTTCTGTGAAGTCCTGATCCGGTGAGAAGATTACCACAGCTTCGTTGGCTGCAACCCACTGTGTGCCGGTCGCGATTGGCACAAGCGCACGAGACGTAACATCCGTGTCCTCATAACGCAGGCCAGCCACAATATTCAGCGGATTACCGGAGACTTCCCAGCTTGCATTCACCTGGAAGTATGCAGCAAAGGTTTCTTCCGTTGTGCGGCGATCAACCTGCCAGTCAGTTGATGCACATTGTCCGTTGCCGCCACATGCGCCGTAAAGATCGTCGATCAGCCCAACCATGGTCTCGAAGTCATAGACAACCCACTCGTTGAAGAGCGCCGCGTTGTCGGAGCCATCGAGATTGTCGAATTTGTCAGCTACGCTGATAACCTCAAAGATGTCATCAGGCAGGTCAGAAGCCGGGCCTGCACCACCCCAGGTGTCACGCTGAACGTTGGCATATGCCGATCTTACTTTATTTTCCGTATAGGACGCACCAAAGTCGATGCTTTCAACGATACCCTCATCGAAGTGCCAAGAGCCGTTGAATTGCGCCTGCTCGATATCCGTCCGCATGTAGCTGTTGCGGAAGCTCGAGCCTGTGGACACGATGCGTGATGGGTCAACACCTGTCAGGCCATCGATCTGCGAGATGGACAGAACCGGAAATTCTTCCGAAAAATCAATCGATTGCGACTGAAGCGTGAAGCTTGCAGTGCCGAGCGCGACGTTGCTGCCATAAGGGCTATCTGCACCGGACTCCGCGCTAGAGTTATGGTAATCCAGCTCAAGCTCGAAATTGTCGGTCGGTGTCCACTCTACATTGAAACCAAGGGACTTGTTTTCATTCTTGGTGGCGAACTCAACGCCGCCAAACGAAAGGTCGCTTGGGCTGCCGCCGAAATCTTCGGCATACAGAAGCGGGCCAGCAACCGGACCGTCCGTCCATGCGCTTGTTGTTGCGCCATGGTTGAACCAAACGGACATGTCATGACGCTCGGTACCGATTTTGTTCTGTGAATAGGTGTAGTCCGCTGTTGCAGTGATGGTATCGACCGGGCGGAACTGCATGGTCAGCTGGCCGTTGATGCGCTCACGGTCGATCCCAGTCATGGAATAAGCCATGTTCTGCGTTGTGGAATAATAATCACCAGCACCAGGACGGTTGGTGACATTGATGTCAGCTTCCGTGCCACCGTCCGGGATCTGCGGCAAAGTCCCCCAGTCGTTCTGGGTACCTTCAAATGCACCGCGCCAGCCGGCGGATGCCTGCGTGTATCCACCTTTACGCTTCTGGTAGGAACCTGTCAGGGCAACACCAAATTTGTCGTCAGCGAAGGTGTTGCTGTAGAGGCCGGAAATCTCAGGCGTTACGGATGTACCATCGTCGTCTGACGTATCAGCAACAGCCTTCGCACCAATGGTCGCCTTCATGCCGGGCGCATCAAGCGGGCGGGTCGTGGAGATATTGATCGTGGAACCGATACCGCCGGTTGGTACGGAGGCGCGACCAGTCTTGTATACCTGTACGCCAGAAATGCCTTCTGCCGCGATATTCGCAAAATCGAACGAACGCGAGGCTGACGCAGACGTATCTTCAAGGCCGGAGGTTGGCATCTGGCGACCATTCAGGGTCACAAGGTTGAAGTCTGGCCCAAAGCCACGAACCGTTACCTTGCTGCCTTCGCCGTTAACACGGTCGATCGACACACCGGTAATGCGCTGAAGTGATTCCGCCAGGTTCGTGTCAGGGAACTTACCGAAGTCCTCAGCACTGATTGCGTCAACAATACCGCGAGCATCCCGCTTTACGTCCATTGCCTGCTTGAGGCTGCCACGAATACCAGTAACAACGATTTCTTCCAGTCCCATGTCGTCAGCCGAGGCATCATCAGCCTCCTGCGCGACTGCGGTAGATGCTGTAACGGCCGCCAGAATAAGCGACATGGTACTCGCTACCGAATTTCGATAAATGCTTCCAGGTCTCATGAATTTCCCTTCCGTTCCCCTAAGCTAAGTACATTTCCCTAATAGGCGCTTAAATGAGCCATATCTCCCAAAACATGACAGCGCTGTCTTATCTAGTTATAAAATCTGTGGCAATTTGTCCAGCTATTTCAGACAGCGCTGTCATATTTTGACTAAACGAAACCGCCAAGATACCTTTTCTGACAATAAATTCAGTCACTTAAAAACCAGCCCCAACCCGCTATGAAGGGACATTTTTTTCGGGAAGACGCGCCAAATACACGCCAAAAGAGCCTAAACCTTCATCATAAGGCGACTCGCAGTCCCGCAAGCCGTCAACCATGACCTTTGTTAGTCTACGCAGAAAGCTTCTGGACAGATTTACGGACAACAAGCTCATAGTCAAAGATGACAGTCTTGTCTTCAAGCGCGGCGCTTTTGCCTTTCGCTTCCAGAATAAGGTCAACCGCGCGCGCGGCCATATCCTCGATCGGTTGCCGGACAGTAGTGATTGCGGGTGACATGATGGTCGCCAGGAAATCGTCATCGAACCCCATGACGGAAAGCTCACCCGGCACGCGCAATCCATGCGCCTGGGCACAGGCGACAACGCCCGCCGCCATTTCGTCGTTACTGGCAAAGACTGCGGTTGGCCGGTCTTTGACAGCCAGAAGTTTTTCGGCCGCTTGATAGCCGCTGTCATAAGAGAACATGCCAGGCACAACCAGATCGTTACTGACAGGCAGCCCGTGGGCCCGCATGGCCTTTGAGTAGCCCTGCTCTCGATCAAGGGAACACCCGTGGTTCGGGTCGCCCTTGACAAAAGCGATACGCTTGTGCCCTGCCTTGATCAGATATTCTGTCGCTTCAAAAGCTGCCTTGAAATCGTCTATTTCAATCTGCCCCATGTCCTTGGCGTCCACGCCCGGACCGATCCGCACTGTAGGCACCTGGCGCTCCCGAAGGGCGTCTAAGACCGTCACATCGTCACACACAGGCGACGACAGGACCACGCCGTCAAAACGGATGCTGTTCAGGATTTGACGAAGCTTGGCATCGTTGCCCCGTTCTCTGAGCACATCGACAACCAGATGACAGCCGGCTTCTTCACACCGACGCAAAATGCCGCGCTGAACCTTGGAAATATAATCACCGCTCGGGTCATCAACAAACAGGCCAATCATGAAGGACCGGTTGCCTGCAAGTCCACGGGCCTGCAACGACGGGCGGTAGTTGAGCTCAGCCGCGACGGCCAGCACCTTTTCCTTCTTGTCCTTCGAGACATATTTTTCGTTGTTAAGCACGCGGGAGACGGTCTTCATCGACACGCCAGCAAGCCGGGCGACATCACTGATGGTCGCATTTTTTCCCTTTAAATCATCCACTTCTATACTCCTGCGTCGCTCGACAAAGCCTGAATAACACTATAGCGTTGTTATTGCGACAGTCACGTAAATATGATAGCGCTGTCAGCCACTTAACCTCATTACGCCTGCCGAAGGCCACCCAGGGGACCGGATTGAACCAGAAGGCTGCCAGACAAGAATGGAAATCCTTCCTGGGATATGGCTCGGGCGACTATGCCCTAAACCTGTTCTGGCAAAGCGTCGGCTTTTATCTTTTCTTCTTTTACACAGATGTTGTTGGCGTGCCGCCCGAAGTCGTCGGCACCATCTTCCTGATTGGCATGGTCTGGGATGCCGCAACCGACCCGGTCATGGGCTATCTGGCAGAACGCACAAAGGGGCGCTGGGGGCCTTATCGGCCCTACCTCCTGCTCGGCGCCATACCACTTGGGATATCCTTTGCGCTGTTGTTCACGCCTGTCCAATTTGCTGACAGCTTCTGGCAGGCGGCCTATATCCTGGCCACACTCCTGCTATTCAGAACTTGCTATACGCTTGTTTCCATTCCTTATTCCGCGTTGAGCGCAAGGGTCACCCGGGCATCAAACGGGCGAACCCGCCTGGCGGCCATCCGCATGTATTGCGGTTTCCTCGGCGGTGTTTCCATCACAGCGTTTGCCAAATGGTTGCAACAGAGCATGGCAGACGATATCGCCTTTTCGGTCATGGGTTATAGCGCCGCGATTGTTGGCATTATGGTTCTGTGGATATGTTTCTTTTCAACGCGCCACACACTGCAGGAAGACCTGCCCGACAGGCACCCAAGCGCCATAAAGGAAAGCCTGTCGGCCATTTTGCACAACGGACCATTTCTGCTTCTGGTGGGCGGCATTATGCTGGTGACAGTGGCCAACACCATTATCGGCCAAAGCGTCCTGTATTTCTTTGAAAGCCAGATCGGCGACCGCGCGCCCGGAACCACCGCCATTTTCATCATGTCTGGCGCCGGGCTCTTCTGCATCCCCTTGTGGGCCTATATCGCGCTCAAGATCGGCAAGCGGAATGCATGGCTGGCCGGTAGCGTGATTGCAAGCATTGGGCTGGCGCTCCTGTTTGGCGGGGTTGGAAATGACGCGGCTCTGGCCCTTGGCGCCATGGTTGTGGTGACATTAGGGCTCAGCTCCTACTCTGTCATATTCTGGAGCATGCTGCCGGACACGATTGAGTATGGCGAGTTCAAAAGCATGGTGCAAAACGAAAGCCTGCTCATCGGCGTCGCCTCATCCTTTCAGAAGATCTCCATCGGCCTGTCGGCATTCGCGCTTGGTCACCTGTTGAATATTGTAGGTTATCAGGCGGACACACCGCTCATGGCAAACACGGCGGACGGCATACGTCATATATTCACCCTGATCCCTATGGCCGCGCTGGTGCTTTCCGGCCTGCTGATCTTCTTCTATCCCATCACCGCAAAACTGCATGGTGAAATTGTCAGCGCGATTAAAGCGCGCAACACTTCTTGACCCACGCCAATTCCGGTGCATGATCAGCACCATGCTGGATCTTGATGACGCAAAACTGGAAAAACACTCGGTAACCATTGCTGGCCACCGAACCTCAATTTCGCTGGAAAAATGCTTTTGGCGTCATTTGCGCCGCCTGGCCAAAGAGCAGGATCTGTCGATGAACGAGCTTGTGCGGCTAATCGATGAAGCCAGGAGCGGTTCTCTTTCCGGCGCGCTCAGGGCCTTTGTTCTTCAGTCTCTTGAGAAGAATCAGTAGCCTCATCCTCAGTTTTTTTCTTCTGCGCATCCTGCTTCGCCTTCAAACGGGACAACAGGTCAAAAGCCCGCGTGAAGACTTCAGCACCAGGGTTTGTCACCGGCTGGTCGCCTTGAATTTTCTCCAGGTCTTTAGCCAGGCTGCCGCGAAGGCGCCGCTCTATCCCTGCGATAACAAATCGCTCCAGCGCCCGGCTTGTCCATGACGCACTGGGGTTATCCAGCGGCCCCGTATATTCCACAGGAATGGCAGGCGTGTCAGGCGGCGTTGTCAGGGCCAGCAGCCCCTTGAGGTTCAGGAAGGAATCCCTGAAGTTGATCTGGCCATCAAGGCCGAATTGCCCCCAGCCCCCAGCCGCAGTCAGTTCTTCAAGCAGCATCGTGCCGGCGTCCAATGAAAAGCGCGCATTAAGGGTGCTATAGCTTGTGCTGCCCTGTCGCAGCCAATTACCAACGGACCCAAGGAAGGCGGACGCCGTCGGCGCACTGCTCATTTCCCGCACCAGCGTAGGTACACCCAGGAAATTAAGGCTGCCTGCCTGCCCCTTCATTTCTCCCCGCCCCTTAAGCCCGCGCAGAATGGCGTCCAAACTGTCGCCCTGCCCGTCAAAGGATAGCGATAGCGAAGCCGCGCCCTGTAGAGCCGCTGCAAGCCCTTCTGCACGCAACATCGCACCGATATCAATACTGGCAACATCGACCTGCCCGCTGAGAGACATAGCCTCACCGGCAATCAAATTCAGTGTTACTGACGAGCTACCGCCATTCACCGTCGCCTGGTCGCCCAGCGCAAAGCGCAGGCTGCGGTCACCGGCCAGCAGGCTTGCATTCGGCGCTGAAACCTTCTGCCCCAAAATCACCACTTGATCGAGCGCGAGGTCCACCCGACCAGCCAGGTCAAAGAATGCTGGTGCCTGCCCAGATGCTGCCGACGTTGGCACGTTACCCTGCCGCTGCCCCAAAGGCGGATTGTATGTGAGGCCCGAAGCCGTCAATTTGCCCGCAACCTTGTCGCCCGCGCCTATGGAAAGCGCGCCGGCAAGCCTCCCTGGCCCGTTACGGATTTCAATATCTTCTGCATTCCAGCCACTGCCTGCGGCTGTTACACGCGCCCGCGCCCTTACCGGTTCGGCGGGATGTGGCAACTGTCCTTCGCGGCCCAAAAGGGCAAGCACATCCGCCGCACGCTTGTGATCATAGCTGAAGCGCCAGTCCTCGCGATCACCTTTCTGACTGCCTTCGGCCAACATCTG
>Ga0070727_10000964_pt1 | contig 31920 bp, 27 predicted proteins | sample tdAd472_FD_66722 | JGI IMG/M metagenome (GOLD analysis project Ga0070727, IMG submission 66722) | Marine sediment microbial communities from the Atlantic coast under amendment with organic carbon and nitrate - tdAd47.2 | ecosystem: Environmental > Aquatic > Marine > Coastal > Sediment | place... | reverse complement strand
TACCTGATTTAATAGTTCATTTTACCCCAGTTGGACCAGTTCGAGAGCTAACTGAGAGTTGACCCTCTCCCAGGATTCCGATCCATTTAAAAGTAGAATTTCTGGCATGATGAACCCCTTGAGGAAGGAGTCATGCGATGAAGAAATCGCGATACACGGAAGAGCAGATAGCGCTTTTGCGCTGAAGCAGGTTGAACTGTGTACGCCGGTAGCGGAGGTGTGTCGAAAGATGGGCGTATCAGACGCCAGGCTGTACAACTGGCGCAAGAAGTATGGTGGATTAGGCCCATCGGAGTTGAAGCGCCTGAAGATGCTAGAGGCCGAGAACGCCCGTCTGAAGCGTATGGTGGCGGACCTTAGCCTGGACAAGGCGATGCTTCAGGAAGTCCTGTCAAAAAAAGTTCTGAAGCCCTCCCGGAAGCGAGAACTGGTGGATGAACTGCAACTTCGTTACGGCGCCAGCCAGCGACAGGCCTGCCAGGCTTTGAAACTGTCGAGGTCAGTCTACCGTTGGCCATCGCAGTTGGTCAACGGTTAACTGGCGAAGATGTGGCGAGAACCCTAGAGCAAATATGTATCGAACGTTCACAGCCAGAGGTTCTGAAAATGGACAACGGCAGTGACTTTGCTGGCAAGGTACTGGATCGTTTGGCCTATGAAAAGCAGGTCTCCATTGATTCCTCGCGGCCAGGAAAGTCCACGGACAATGCGACCGTGGAATCTTTCAATGGAAGTCTTCGGCAGGAGTGTCTGAATGCAAATTTGTTTCTGTCACTCGATGACGCAAAGACCAAGGTAGAGAAATGGCGATTGTTCTATAATCAGCTTCGCCCTCACTCATCTCTGGGCTGGATCTCTCCAGTAGTTTATGCTGAAAAACACGAGCTCGGGGAGTGTGATCCCGGGTGAAAACAGCTGGAATTTTCTACTTTTAGCTGGAGCTGATATCGGGAGAGGCTCAGTAAAGATAAGCTACTAGACAGCTCTACGCCTAGTTGACGTCTGCTCTCGCTGAGTGACCATAAATGTTGATTATTGATCGACAAGGACATTTCAGCATAGATTCTTTGTAGCTACACTTTAGTGCGTATGTTGCCCAATAACACTTATATATAGGAACTACGCTATGTCGCATAATTACCTTTCTGGTCAAATTCCGTCAAAGTTAAATAGGATTGCTTTCGGCCTAACGGTTGCCTTTGCTGCTAACTATTCTGCTGCGGTGCATGCTCAATCGGAAGCAGTGCAATTGGAGGAGGTCGTCGTAACAGCTACCAAGCGAGCGCAGAGCATTCAAGACGTACCTCTTGCCATTACCGCACTTTCGAGCGAAACCCTCGATCGGGCCGGGATTGTCGATATCACCAGCCTCGAACGGGTAGCTCCGAGTTTCCACTTAAATACCACAGACAGCAATACGGGCGGAGTTACACTACGGGTACGCGGTGTCGGAACGAGTGGTAATAACATTGGCTTCGAAAGCTCCGTGGGTGTGTTCATCGATGGTATTTTTGTTCCGCGTCCGGGCGGTGCGTTGAACGACTTGTTGGATGTTGAGCGCATAGAGATTCTACGAGGCCCTCAAGGGACGCTGTTTGGGCGCAATACGTCCGCGGGCGCACTGGTTATCCATACGAAGCGACCTGATCTCAATGAGTTTGGCTATTTCGGTAGTTTGACAGGCGGCAATTACGATCTTTTCGCAGGGCAGGCAGGTATAAATGTACCGATTATTGAAGGCACGCTCGGTATGAAGATAGCCGCCAGCTACAGAGAACGTGACGGATTTGTGGACGGGGCTTTTGGTGGAGACAGCTACGGTAGAGATCGCGAGGCTATCGATCTAGATCTACTATGGGACATGGGTGACGCTGGAGATTTGCGCATCAAGGCATCTTATGCCGAATCCCAGGACGAATGTTGCCTTGCTGTATGGCACAATGACTCCGACTACATCGTCAATGAGGTGGTCCCGTATGTCGACCCTGCCCTCGGGCTCGGGGAGGGAGCGGGTGTTCCTCCCAGCCTTGTAGGTCGCGATGCATTGGAAGACGGCAAGGCCGTGGATGACGACTTCGAAAATCCGGCACGCGGCACTCGCTTCTCATTGGAGTATAACGTTGAAACTGGCATCGGTGATTTAACCTATCTGTTTGGGTACTCGGACGGTTCAGCTCTCACTGATCGACAGGATTATGTGCAGACCGATGCGTATACAACCGGAGCGACCCCGCAGGCTAAAGCACTGAACCCTGAGCGACCCTACCGTTCTTGGAACGGCACCGATACAGACAATTTTAGTCACGAGATCAGGCTTCGAGGATTGGCATTCAATGATAGGCTCGATTGGATGGTAGGAGCCTATTACGCGGAAGAAGACGTTGATCAGAGGTACACTCTGACCTTCTTAGAACAGATGCAGACGGCATGGAGTGTTGGTGCCTTTGGTGAACCTGAGTTTAATGAGCTCAATTACGTCTCTGGCGGTCGAGATGCTGCCGGAGATTTCAATGCTCCTAATGCGCAGCAGAGTACGGAATCATGGTCAATATTTACTCACAACGTTTTCTCTGTAACTGACAAGTTTGATCTCACGATCGGTCTACGCTATGTGGATGAATCCAAAGACGGAAGTATGTCCGAACAAACAACGGGTCAGCACAATGCCTGTCATGGTTCGTTTGAAAATTACCAGGTAACCGTCCCAGCATATGCAGACAATCCGGGGCGTCTCCAGGCGGCGGTGGCAACGAACTGTTGGATCTTTACAGCTCCGTTTTATGACCCAGACGATCCCGACAGTTTCTATGTTCCATATGTGGACAATCCTGCGACAGCAGCGTGGGTTGATTTGATACCTCGACCATTTGACAGGAAGTTTGAGGACGATGAACTGGTATACACCATTAAGGGTAGCTATATCATCAATGAAGATACTAACGTTTATGCTGGTTTCACTCACGGATTTAAATCCGGTGGATTTAACCTTGACGTTTCTTCGGCATCTGGTGGCACCGATCCACGCTTCGACTCTGAAATCATAGATGCCTATGAAATTGGACTGAAATCGATTTTCTGGGAAGGCCGTGCATTGGCAAATGTGGCCGTGTTCTATCAGGATTTGGAAGACTTTCAAGTACTAGAGTTCGATGGTATACGGCGTGTGACATACAACGTGCCTAAGGCCGAGAGCTGGGGTGTAGAGCTTGAATCCCAGGCTCAGTTTACCGAATCGTTTGGCATGAACCTTGGTGTGACCTATGTAGAAGCAGAGTACCCGGATGACTGCAGCACCTTTGATCCGAACTCAAGCGATTTCCAATCTGCGATCTTGCCACTTTGTGGCGTTGAACTCACCAATGCACCAGAATGGGCCGCGATCCTGGGCGCTAACTACCAGTCGACGGTATTCAACGGAGGTTGGGACTTTTTTGCAAATGCGTCAGCGAGGTATGAGTCCGAGCGTAGAACCGGGACTATGCCGACTGAAAGGCCGAATGTAGCGGGGTTAACGACGGAAGCTGAAGTTCGTGCTGCGGTCGATGCCGCCGTTGCCCTCCGAGGCGACGTTGAAGACTCAAACACCAAAGTTGATCTTCGGCTCGGATTGCTTCATCGGGACTCAAATGTTTCCATTGAGCTTTGGGGTACGAATATATTCGACGAACGTACCAAGTTCTCGACATTCAGCATTCCCCTGCGAGGATTTTCCGGTGACAGAGCTCGCGGTCAGTTTGTTCAGGAGCCTAGATTATACGGATTGACAGTCCGGAAAGTCTTCTGATCGAAGGCGTATTCTATGTCTCGTAGCCCACTTTGAGTCATTTGACTTAGAGTGGGCTTAACCCTCCCGTTCCGTACGCACTCTCTCTTTCTTGTATCGAAAATTTGGTAACACAGCCACTGAACTTGCACTAGAAATACGCCGCGATCAGTGGAATTCATTGAGTTACTAGCAGGAGAGGGGATCCAATCCTGACATCCGAGTTGGTGGTAGGAACCTTATTGGAGCACATTGCCGCGATCTAATGTGGGGTAGTGCTGGACCTGTACTCGCGAATGGTCGTGGGTCGGTCCATGAAGCCGAGCCAGCACCGGGATTTGGTGCTGGATGCCTTGATCATGACGGTATGGCATCGGCGGTCGACCGAATCTGTAGTGGTTCATTCAGATCAAGAATCGCAATATGAAAGTGATGACTGGCTGCGCTTCTGCCGTGACCACGACCTGGACACAAGCATGAGTCGGCGGGGGAACTGCTTTGATAATGTGCTTGCCGAATCGTTCTTCAGCAGTCTAAAGAAGGAGCGCATCCGACGAAAAATCTATCCTTCACGGGAGGAAGCCAGGTTGGATGTGTTTGATTACATCAAAGTGTTCTACAATCGCTCACGGCGCTGCAGTCACATTGGTGATGTGAGCCCTGTAACGTTCGAACACGCCTCATTATTGGACTTTCCCCGATGGCGAGGACACTTCGCAAAGACTTGATTGGTGGGCCATGCTGGCTTTAACTCGCTCATTCATCATCTCAGCAGTCCCATCAATATAGCCCGTAATCTTCGCTGCCAACAATTGCCGACCAAAGCCGTGAGTGTTTCTTAGTCCGTAGACATAATCTTGAAAACCGTCATCCAGAAAAGATAGCTTGGCCGCTATGTTCTGTGTATTTCTTAGCGAAAAGGTGAATAGCCTGTCCGCCTTGCTCATCTCCTCGAAAAACCTAAGATTTGTCAAAAAGTCGAGACCATAGCCTCCTTTGGAGCCAAATGTTTCAAGGCGTAGTATCAGCCGCTTCATGCGGCAAGGTAACCGGTTGATCCTGACCTCACCATTCTTCGATGACCGGTCGGACCTGTCGGTCCCGAAACTCACATGCGATGGAGAGGAATTACTGTGCGTTCACAATCAGTATTCCTGGGCGATTATCGACTTAGGTTGACAATCGCCCGCCCACGGGTCTTGCCTGCCAATATGTCCTCGGCGGCTGTTTTGAGGTCGCTGAATGCGATATCAAAGCTCAGTTCTTCAAGTTTATCTAGATCAAGATCGATCGCCAGACGAGACCAAGCTTTTTCTCTGACATGAAGCGGAGCTTGCACCGAATCTACAGAGGTGGCCCCGAAAATCTGAACAGCGCTATAAGTGGATTCTCTGCCTGACTTAGGGCATCGTATTGCCCGATATCAGGAGATCAGAATGGCTAGAAGACCTCGCCGAAATCACAAACCTCAATTCAAGGCCAAGGTGGCACTGGAGGCCCTCAAGGGTGAACAGACCATGGCAGAACTTGCCGAACGTTTCGACGTTCACCCCAATCAGATCACCCAGTGGAAGAATCAGCTGCTGGAACGCTCCGTTGATGTGTTCGATACCGACGGCCAATCCAAGGAGCCCCCGGTAGACGTGAAGACGCTCCATGCCAAAATCGGTGAGCTGACCTTGGAAAATGATTTTTTAGAAGGCGCGCTCACCAAGGCGGGATTGCTGAGCGAAAGAAAATGATCGACCGCAACCACAAACTGCCCATTACCCGGCAGGTCAAGCTGCTGGAAATCAGCCGAGGTACCGTGTACTACCAGCCTAAATCCGTCAGCCCCGGCGACCAGTTGTTGATGAACCGGATCGACCGGCTGCATCTGGAACTACCGTTCGCCGGTGCCCGGATGCTACGGGATCTGCTGCGCCAGGAGGGCCACAGGGTGGGCCGCTCCAAAGTCGGCCGACTGATGCGGCTCATGGGCATTGAAGCCCTGTACCGTAAACCCAAGACCACGAAGCGGCATCCTGGGCACAAGGTCTATCCGTACCTGCTCCGGAATCTGGCGGTGAATCGGCCCAATCAGGTGTGGGCGATGGATATTACCTACCTGCCGATGGCTCGTGGATTTGTCTACCTGGCCGCCGTCGTGGACTGGTTCTCCCGGCGTGTGTTGTCCTGGAAGGTCTCGACCACCATGGATACCCACTTCTGCCTGGAGGCCGTCGAGGAGGCCATGGAGCGGCATGGCAAGCCGGAAATCATGAACACCGACCAGGGCAGCCAGTTCACCAGCATGGCCTTCACCGGTCTGCTCAAGGACAACGACATCCAAATCAGCATGGATGGCAAGGGAGCCTGGCGGGACAACGTGTTCGTTGAGCGACTGTGGCGATCCGTGAAGTACGAAGAGGTTTACCTCCACGCGTACGACACAGTCTCGGCCGCTAAAGCTGGGCTGGATCGTTACTTCCGGTTCTACAACAGCCGCCGGCCTCACAGCAGTCTTGACCGGCAGACACCAGATCAGTTTTACTTCGAAGCACTGCCACTACCCATGGCAGCTTAAACCCAGGGCAGGCATCCACTTATAGAATCGGGTATTGCTGTTCAAAGAAGTGGGGCCACCTCTCTACCCCCTGAAGCCTGACACTCCTTAGTATAAAAGGCATAACTGTTGTGGGAAGATCAGCGCCCTGCGCCAGTCCGCAAGAAGCAACTGTTCCTCCGTAGTGTGTTGATGCTAATGCGTTGGCGAGAGTGTGGCTGCCGACGCTATCGATCACACCCGCCTATCGCTCTCGTTGCAGCGGGGCCCCCTGTTCCGATAACTCTCGCCTATCCACTATCTCAGCAGCGCCCAGTTTAGTCAGAAATTCTGCCTCCTGAGGGCGACCTGTAGACGCTACTACCCGGTAGCCGAGATTGGAGAGGATAGATACCGCGACCGATCCCAATCCACCGGCGGCGCCTGTGACTAGAATATCGCCGTCGACAGGATCAACCCCACCATCCTCCAGAGCGAGAACACACAACATGGCAGTGTAGCCGGCGGTCCCGATTGCCATTCCGTCTAGTCCGGCGCTCGAAGAAGGTCATCCCTTAACGTAAGAGATGCCAAGTAGAAATGACAGATCGACCAGATTCCAACTGGCGCTAAAACGAACAGCATGGCATATCGCAGAGACTCTACCCCGTACTGAGTGCCAAGATAATCACTAACGATTCCTACCGTCCAGGGACCTGCGCCCAAGCCAATTATGTTGAGAAAGAGGAATAGAATAGCTGAAGCCATAGCGCGCATGCGTATACCGACGAGAGCATGAGTGATCGCAATTGCATTACCGAGATACACGTTGGCCATCATTGAAGGCACTAACATGCATAGTAATGCCTGATAGGGATCCTGAGCTAAGTACACCAAAACCACGAAGGGTGTTGCGATCACGCCAGCAATGACTGGCACCCAAACGTACCAGCGCTTGTCTTTGCGAGCTAATCGATCCGACACAAGTCCACCCCCGAACACGCCGATCGCGCCACCCACTCCGATTATTAAAGCTAACCAGGTACCCAGTTCCCCAGTGGACATGCCATGACTTCGGATCATGTACGATGCGTTCCAGTTGCTAGCGCTATAAGCGACAAATGCATTGAGAGAAACCCCAGCAGCGAGATGTCGAAATGCTCTACTTTTCCAAAGCACCGCCAAGACACCGGTAAAGGAAGTACTGCTATCACTAGCCACACGATTATCTGTCAGCCCTCGAATTGGCTCTGCCAATGTAAAGCGCAGTATGACAGCCAGCAGCACACCCGGAAGTCCCACGACCATGAAGGCTACCCGCCAACCGAAGTATTCGTTGAGCCATCCGCCGAACAGAAAACCAAAAAGAATGCCAAAGTTGACTCCCATCGAATAGAATCCGAGTGCGCTGGCGCGTTGGTGAGGTAGAAATATGTCTGAGATCATAGAGTGTGATGGAGGGCTGCCACCGGCCTCGCCCACACCAACGCCAATTCGAACCAGCAGCAATTGCCAATAATTTTGGACCAAGCCGCTAAGGGCTGTCATCCCACTCCAGACGGCCAATGCCAATGCGACGATATTTCGGCGATTCGAGCCATCAGCCCAGCGTGCTATTGGAATACCTGCCGTGACATAGAATACCGCAAATGCGAATCCCGTCAGCAGGCCCAGTTGACCATCAGACAAGAGAAGGTCTTCCTTAATGGCCTCTTGCAGTATAGCCAACAACTGTCTATCAATGAAGTTAAAGCTGTAGACGATGGTTAGTAATCCGAGTGCGTAGTACCTGGCTTGTTTCGCAGCATAAGGATTATTTTTTTCGCTGAACGCGGGCTTATGCACTCAATCATCTCCATCGGCGCTTGCTGCCCCAGGTTTGGCAACTGGGTTTTCAGTTATGCAGTGAGAGGAAATCACAACATAGAATCTGCTTAGCATCTTATTGTATTCCACCAATATACTCCGGCATGGGACCAGCGGTAAAGCCAAAAGCCAGTCGCGAAAAAAGACTACAAAACATTCACTTTTAGATGGGCACACATCCGGAACCAGTGTGCCAATCACAATAATTTACTGACGTACTATTGCTAACGTTGACTGTCTATCAATGTACAAGCCAGTGCCGATCTTTATCAGCGTGTAGCCTCATAGCGCGCTACAGGGTAGCGAACCTCCCCGCTGTTTCGCATTAGTTGGAGCGCCAAATCGGTATCCCCAATGTAATACAATCACTAGAACATCAAGATTTATCCTGCTCTCGATTGCCAGTCGGAGATGAACGTACCCAAAGGAAGGCACCCAGGGCTGCAACCTCGTTTGGACCAGCGACCTTTCAACTTCAATCAAGGTCGGCATACGGTTGTATGCCGAAACCTATTCTCGTCTCGTGGGTGGTGCACCGGAATGACATTATTAGTCAAATCATGCCTTTTTCGGTCGCACTTAGACTTGAGCACTCCAGCAACATGCATAGAACTGGCGACCTGTGCTAGGACGATTGGTGCTGTAGGTAGTGTGATGGACGCGTCTTCCTGGAAGGGCGTCGCGACAATAGCGCCTGGTGGGGATTTCCTTGGTACGCCATATCGATTGAGGCGCGATAATATTCATAAGTTGAATAAATCATTTCGAGTTTATGTAAGTGAATCTGGTGTAAGGACATAATAGTATTCCCACTTTAGACGGAGGTTGTCATGAGTAACGATTTTTCAGTAGCTACGGAGAAGACGTGTCTCTCCTTGGAGAATACTCGATCGACTCCTTTGGGCGGCCTCAAAGCCGCCGTTCAGAAAGAAGTTTATGGCGCATGCATCGAGCGCGCCGTGCTAGGGCTGAGTACTTCCAGAGCAGTGCCGCGCTGAACAAATCGGCATCGGTTCAGAAGTCAACGGCAACTCGGTACGTTCTGATTAACAAGACCATAGAAATCTACCCACAGGAACAGTAATGAAGCCTGATACAAATATCGATCTGACCACTTTACTAGATAAGATTGCGGGCCAGGCTGCGCAGGCAGATAGATCTCGCACTCTTGACCGGGATCTGGTCGCTTTGATAAAGCAAGACCCGGTATCGCGGCTCACCGCGTGTAAAGTGGTTGGCGGAGTAGAAGCTTCTATTCAGTCTTGTGGAGAAGCGCTGGAGTCTATTGCTTCGAAATGTACTTCCACTGCGTGGGTGTTGATGAATCATCTAGGGCAAACGCATCTGATCACAGCTCTGCTAGGCGATGAGCATCCATCGCTGCTGCGACAGCTAGTGGAAGAGCGTAATTTGGTGTGTTTTCCTGTTGGCGCTGGTACCTCAGTTGAGGCAGCCCGCTCGGGAACTACGATTTGCCTGCGTGGGAAAAGTGAATTTGGGTCTGGCGCACGTTATGCGGATAAGGCCGGAGTGATTTTCGTTCTTCCAGGTGAGGATAAGGCACGCTTTGCGCTGGTAGACTTGCATCATAAAGGCGTCGAGATTGAAGACAGCTGGCGTGCTATGAGCTTACGTGCGAGTTCCACTGATACATTACATTATAACGATGTAGAGATAGTCGACTCTGCCTCCGTTCCCTTTCCGAGAATGTATCGGGAGGTGTTCCGCAGGCCAAGTTACCCGGTCATCTCGCCACGGTATCGGGAAGATTGGATGGCAATTTCCAACATTTGGCTGGGCTATATGGGTATTGGATTGGTGCAATCGTGTTTAGACGACGTGGTTGAGAATATCCGTGACCGGATAGCCTTTATGGGTGTTAGGGTCGCGGAGCGAGCAAACGTGCACATGAATATCGGACACGCACAAGCCAACATATCGGCTGCGCGGGATTCCGTTAGGAGTGTATGCTCCGAGACCGACGGGCGCATAGATTCCAGCATTCCTCCTACTGAGAGTGACTACTTCAGACAGATGGGAGCCGCGGTAAGCGCGCTAAGGCTGTGTGATGAGGCGCTAAGTTTACTGGTGCGTGTCATGGGCGCTAATGGATTGAGAGAGGGGCCGGCTTTCGAACGCCGGTGGAGAGACTTTCAGGCGATCCCAATACATCTCAATACTCATCCCGACCGTGTTAGTGAGATTATGGGTAGACATATTCTCGGGCTGACGATGGAGCAAACGTTTTAGTTCGCTTTCGCCGCTGTCCGGAACAATCCGCATTGCACTGTGCAGTCATCTTCGTTCGACTGCTTTACCACGCCATTAAGACTCGCGTGAGTGCACCTGCGTTAACGTGCGAAAGGGCGCTCTTGGATGTAGATTCTCATATGGAGTAAACAACGTTGATGAAGAATAAGGGACGGGAATCGAGTGAGTTCCTCAGGCCTCAGCATTCTCTATATATCAGTGAACCCTTGCGGGCTTCAATGGAGTTGGGTTCGCTGGCTCTATACTCTTCTTGGCTCGATCTGGCACCTCAGGGAGATGGCCACGCCGTTATGGTCATTCCAGGCTTTACTGCGGACGGTCGATCAACCAAGATACTGCGTGACTACATTTGCAGGCTAGGGTACTCCGTATCATGCTGGCGACAAGGAGTAAATCTGGGCGTACGGAAAGATCTATTTGATGGCGCCATGGCTGTCCTGAATGAGTTGTTCGAAAGGCATGACGGTCGGGTGAGTATAGTAGGTCAAAGCTTGGGTGGGATTTACGCGCGAGAGATGGCCAAGTCGCGGCCCGAGAAAGTGCGTCAAGTGATATCTCTTGGTAGCCCTTTCAATGACCCAGGGGGTGTCCGCTCTAACGTTTCGGAGCTTTATAAGCTCTTCAATCCCGAGAAATCGCCAAAGTCTGCTCAGTCTAGGAGCATTCAATGGAATCCTCAGCTGGCTCCCTCGGTGCCTACGACCGCAATTTACAGTAAGTCTGACGGCGTATGCCACTGGCGATCCTGTATTCAACATGGCGGTGGCCATGATCGTTTGGAGAATATTGAGGTCGCTGTAAGCCACATAGGAATGGTCGTCAATGCCCAGGTCTTTTACGTAGTCGCAGATCGTCTGGCGCAAGATCAAGAGCGATGGCGCCCCTTCAATTCTGGGGAATAGCGCAATCCCATTGTTGGTGGGATAAAAGGGTTCTTCCCCTGCCCAATCTAAATTCCTCTACACGGTTGTTGGGCCGCGTCATCACTAAGCTATTGTCGCGGGCCGATTAAGCTGGAGCCGGACTCATTGAGTGAGTATTAGCAAGAGAGGTTTGGGCTCATGTGAGCAATAGTCGTATCAATTTGCCAATATTCTTTCTCGCGAATAACTCATGAGAAACAAACATCACATAGCCATCGTAGGTGGCGGTGCGGAGGGCCTGGAACTCGCAACCAAACTTGATAATAAATATGACAAACGACACAATGCCCGCATCACACTTGTCGACGCGACCCTGACGCACTTATGGAAATCACTGCTCCATGAGGTAGCGGCCGGTTCGTTAAACCCCGATTCAAGTCAGGTAAACAACCGCGCGCATGCGCAGCAACACAATTTTGAGTTTCAACTGGGTTCGTGATTCTGAAATCTTATGATTCGAAAACGGTTGCCCTACGCCAGTTCGTGAAAAACTCCTCCCGCTGATCCTCCGACCACTGTGGCTCAAACACTCGATCCACCCGTCGTAGTTCGGCGCCGAAATTACTGTCCCAGTGCCCGGCAGTTTCACCCGCACAGAGCGCGGCCCCCAACGCGGTCGCTTCGGTGACGGCGTGGCGTTCTACGGGAATCCCCAATACATTCGCCTGGACCTGCATCAGTACGTCGTTCTGGCTTGCACCTCCGTCTACGCGCAGTGAGTCTTGGCGACCCAACTCCGGGACGTCGGTGCAGATCTGCTCCATGGCCTCCCGCACGCGACAGGCCACGCCTTCCATGGCGGCGCGCATCACGTGAGCCTTGGTAGTGGCCCTGGATAGGCCGCCGATAAGCGCGCGCTGGTCAGGATTGCCGTGGGGAGCGCCTAGCCCTTGCAGTGCCGGCAGCACAAACGCGCCGCCGCTATCGGGGACGGTGGCTGCCAATGCTGCGGTGCCGTGTACGTTCTGCATTAGACCCAGACCGCTAGACATCCAGTCGAACATCGCCCCGGCTGTGATCACCATTCCCTCTAGCAAGTAGTCGATACGCTCGCCCTGATTGCGTAACACCATGGGATAGCAGCCGCCAGAAAATTTCGGCTCTGCGCCCGTGTTAACATCAAGCGTACCGGAGGTGCCGTAGGTCACCTTGCCCTGGCCGACGTACGTGCAGCCCTGGGCGATCATGGCGCTTTGCTGGTCGGCTATCGATGCGCCAATCATGACCTCGGCGCCGAAGGCTTCCGCTGTGGTCAAACCGTAGTCCTGCGACGTATCGGTGATGCGGGGAAATGTCGACGGGTCAAGCCCCTGCTCCAGGATTAGCCCCTCATTGAGGCCGCCAACGTAGTTGAAGTAACCGCTGGCACTCAACTGGCTCAGGTCCATCGCGTGGGTCGCGCCGCCGGTCAGTCGGGCGATGGCGAAAGTATCGACGTTGCCCCAGGCCAACTCGCCGGCGTTCATACGTTGGCGACCGTTGGCGATGCTGTCGATTGCGGCTTCCAGCTTGCTCGCGGCCTGCTGGTGGATAACATACTGCCCCCGTGCCCGCAGCTCTTCCGCGCGCTTGATTCCGCGAAGATCCTGCCAGCTTACAATCGGGGTGAGCGGAGCCAGTGTTTGCCTATCCCAGATAAGCAGGCTGCTGCGCTGGGCGGTGATACCGATGCTGCAGATATCCCCGGGTTGTAACTGTGCCTCGTGTAGTGCTTCTTGCCAGGCCTGCACGATTTTGCCCCACAGGTCCTCTGGATCCTGCTCGATCAGGCCAGGACCGGGATAGTGCAAGCTATTGGTTCGAGTGGACATGGACCGCGGCTGTGCCGCCGCGTCCACCACCATCGCGCGGATACTCGTAGTGCCCAAGTCCAGGGCAAGAATATGTTCACTCATCGGGTAGCAATACACCGGGATTCATGATGCCTTTGGGGTCTACTGCTGATTTTAGTGTGCGCAGCACGGCGACGCCGGTTTCGCCTAGATCCATGGCGAGGAAGGCCTTACGAACCCGGCCGATGCCGTGATGGTGGGCAATACCGCCACCGTTGGCTGCGGTAGCATCGAGCACCGCTTTCCAGCTGTCCATATAAGATTGGCTCATCTGTGCTGGATCCTCCGGTTGTCCAACGAAAGTGAAATAGAGGTTGATACCACTGCGGTAGGCGTGGGAGCTGTGGGCCGAACCGATCAAGTTGTGGGGTACATCCTTCAGAGCGGCCACAGCATCGTTGTAGACATCGCCGATATTGGTCCAGGTCGCGGAGATCTCGATGGTATCCACTACCAGCCCTTTAGACAGCAACTCGTCCCAGGATGGCACATGGTTGCGATGCTTAAGCCAGTCTGTGGTTACTTCTGCGGGGGCTTCCTCCAGGCCGGCCTTCAGTGCGATTCTCTTAACCTCGGCCAATTCGAGATCGACCCGTGATGCCGGTCCCTCGTGCACCAGCATCAGCACGCAGACACCTTTTCGGTGGTGGTCGCCCGCTTGGCGTATCGATTCCACCTCATCGTACAAGCGCATGACCGGTACCGCCCAACCCTGTTGCACGATCTGCCGTTGCGCTTCCAGACCGGTGATCATGTCTGGGCAGTAGAATGCCTGTGGCGCGCGCTTTTCAGCTTGGCGACGCAGGGAAAAAGTGACCCCGGTGATCACGCCCATGGTGCCTTCGCTTCCCAGCATCAAGTGCCGGAGGTCGGGGCCTGCGGAGGCGCGGGGAGCCTTGCCGAATGTTACAACAGAGCCGTCGGGCATTACTGCTTCGACGCTGTAAAGAATGTCCTCGGTGTTGCCGTAGGTGGAAGAGAACTGCCCCGAGGCCCGGGTGGCCACCCAGCCGCCCACACTCGACAGGTCGACAGATTGGGGAAAGTTGCCGATAGTCATGCCCTGCTTAGCTACCGCCGCCTCCGCCTCGCCACCGTTGTGGCCGGCATCGAAGCTAGCCAACATATTGATCGGGTCGATCTCGCGTATGCGATTCATTGAACTCATATCCAGCAGTACACTCTCGGGACTGGCTCTCACCCCACCGCATACGCCGCTCCCGAGGCCGAATGGTATAAGCGCAACAGCCGCTTCGCGACAGGTGTTCACTGTGGCGACAACGTCGTCAAGGCTGGTGGGCCTGATCACACACAGGGGCGCGGGAGTGGGGCGCTCCTGATAGTCGTTGAGCGAGCTTGAAAACCAATAGTCGTGACGGCGCGCCTGTAATACGGCTTCATCGGTGATGACTTTGTCGGTGCCCAGGTTGGAGGTTAGTTGGTCCAGGATCGACATGCGTGTTACTCCTCGGTGTTTATCTCTACGCTGTTTTGCGAACAGCGGCCATTTCCTTGTTGCGAATCGCCACGCAGCCTTCCACCTGCTGGTCGCGTTCTTGTTCAGTCCAGTCCAGCAGTTTGGCCATGACGCCAGCGGCGGGTACCAGACAATCTATGCCGCCGGCATCTGAAAAACGGGCCCGGGCGCTGCGTCGTACCCAGTAGTCTTCCAGGGTTAGGGCTCCCTCGCGCTTCACAGCAAATTCTACTTCTGCTTCTAGGTCGCCTCCGGCGCCTAAGATATCCAGCGCTTCCGAGCCGTACAGGCGGGTCATGCGTTCCGCTTCGTTTGGCGCCAGACCTTGTTGTTCCAGTTGCTCTTGAAACTCGGCAAAGCTGCCCCCCAGGTCACCGCCTGGAAGAATGTAATCGGCGGACCTGCACTTGCCTACTTTGCGGCCCAGGCGATTCTCGCACAACTCGATTACCCTATTGGCCATTACCCGGTAGGCGGTGAGCTTGCCGCCGGCGATCGAAATAACGCCGCCGGCACCTTCAAGCACATCGTCCTTGCGGGAAATTTCTGAGGGCGACTTACCTTCCTCGGCTATCAGGGGACGAACACCAGACCACACCGAGACTATGTCCGCATGGGTCAGGGGCTCTACGTCGAAGTAGGTATTGGTGACGTCTATTAGGTAGTCGATATCCTCGGAGGATATTTCGGGCCAGTACTCGCTGTCGGGGTGGAAAGTGTCTGTGGTACCGAGATAGACGTAGTCGCCTCGCGGGCAAGTGAAGATGGCACGCTTGTCGGAGGTACTCATTACGACGCTGCTATTCACCGGAAAGCGCTCGCGTTTAAACACCACGTGGATGCCTTTCGTCAGCAGTAGCTTGGACGGAGCGTTTTCGTCTTCTAGTTTGCGGATTGCGTCGACCCAGGGGCCAGAGGCGTTGACTATAGTGCGTGCCCTTACGGCGGCCGTTCGCTCCTCTCCTACCAGTTGTCCTTTGACTATCGCACCAATGGCCTTGCCGTTTTCTAGCAAGATTTCCGTGGCGGCGGCATAACTGGCGACCACCGCGCCGGCTGCCGCAGCGCTGCGGACATTAGCCAGTGTCAGACGGCCGTCGTCGGTTAGGTATTCAGGGTAGGTGACCGCGCCGGAATAGCCCTCGGTGATCAGGAGCGGTTCGCGTTTTTGTAACTCCGCCAGGTCCAAGGCCTCGTGCTTCTCCGCAGCGACGACCTGGCCCAGTTTCTCGTAGGTCCACATGCCGGTGCGAAACTTGGCTACGCCCGTTTTTCCACGGGCCATGAGGATCATCGGTAGGGTGGTGGCTAGGTGCGGGGCAATCTTTCGCAGGGTGCGGCGCTCCCGAGCGGCCTCGCGGACCACCGCCAGGTCTCCCTGCAGCAAGTAGCGCATGCCGCCGTGTACCATTTTGGAGGAGCGGCTTGAGGTGCCCGATGCAAAATCCTGTGCTTCGACCAGGCAGACAGACAGGCCACGCAGGGCCGCTTCCCGGGCGATTCCCGCGCCGGTTATACCGCCGCCGATTACCAACATATCAAAAGTGTCTGCTTTCAATGCGGTGAAGGTCGCAGCCCGGTCGCGGAGATCCAGGTGGGTGCTGGTCATGAATAAACTCTCAAAGATTGGTGGCCTCGGGGGCAATTTCTGTACTATATTGGAATAAATAGGTGCATTACTATTGAGAAAAAGTAATCAAATGCAGGGCAGACTTCCTGCGTGCCATTCGCCGCACAGGATTCGGTTGGATACACCATGCTCTCAAGCCTCAAACAGCTCCGTCATTTCGAGGCCCTGTACCGCTCGGGGAGTTTTGTCGTCGCGGCCAGGGAACAAAACATTTCCCAGTCCACCCTCACCAAGAGCATTAAGCAATTGGAGAACAGCCTGGGCGGATCGCTGTTTGATCGGACCACACGCAGTGTGCATCCAACGCAATTGGCTCAGCGTTTGATCCCTTACGCCGGTGAGATCCTGGCCCAGGCCGACAATATGGAACGGGAGGTGGGGCTGTTGCAGGCCAGGCAGTTGGGCCGGATTGCCATCGGTGCGGGGCCATATCCCATGCAGTCGCTGCTGACCCGCGCCATTACCATTTTTGCCCAGGCCAACCCCGAGATCACGGTTTCGCTGGAAGCGGGAGACCAGCAGGCCATGCTGGACAAGCTGGTCAATCGCCAGCTGGACCTGATTGTGTGCGACGCGAGCAAGTATGAGGTTTCGGCGCACATCGACCAGATGGAGCGCATACCTCTGGCCCAGGACCGGGTAGTATTTGTGCATCGCGCGGACCACCCTTTGAATGGCAGGACTCCGAAGGTTCGCGAACTGCTGCAGTACCGCTGGGCAGCGCCGAGCTCGTCGCCCCACTTCCTGCGTCGCATGGCGCCACGGCAGGCTGCGGAATCGGCCAGAGGGGACCACCCGCAGTTTCGAGTTAACTCGGTCAGCGCCTGCGTCGATCTGACCCGGACCGGGGATGTGCTTGCTCTTGTACCCCGGTCCTATGCCATGGAGGCCTGTTCCAGCGGGGAGTTTTGTTGGCTAGAAGCAGATCGACCAATCGAGACCAATGACGCGATTCACTTATTGAAGAATCGGAGCTGTGGGCCTGCAGTGAACGAACTGATCGAAATAATTCGTACCACTGCGAGGGAATTGGCCGCCCGCTGAAATTTCCAGTAGAAATGGGACCGTCCATGCGACTGGACAATCAGTATTTGTCGAAATAGTGAATGCGCTACCAAACTCACAGTGCAAAGTATGAAAGGGTAAAGGCTACCGAGTGCTGTGTCGGCACACTGCCACCATCTATGGGTAAGCATTTTCCGGTACTTTCTCAAACTGGCATGTCGGCAGGTACGTCCCAAGTCCCCAGGATGGAATGACGGTATTCATGCATCAAAGTTAGATTCCCTATCTGTCCAGCGGTGGCTTCCTAGAGAAGGCCAAAGGCTCACAGGCCTGCTTTAGATCCTTTTCTGGAGCAAGTTCTGGTTCGACTTTGCTCACCGGCGCAGCATTAACCACTACGTTCAAGGATCAATTTCTATCCGAATTGCCCCGCTTTCGCAGGCGATTGACCACTCGAATCTCAAGAGACATGGACGTGGGCCACCTGCTAAGAGTTCATAGGGGCCAGCTGTAATAGCTGCTGTCTGTCGTGACGACCCGGCCGCAACCACCCAGCTGAACAGAACATTCATTTACCAGAAGAATCACTTACAATATATTCGCTTGTTTTCCTGGAGGGTGTTTGTGATGATGTCGACACTCTCACAGCCAATCAAATTTTCATCGACGGCATTTGCATTTTGTGTGGCTGGGTCCACACAGTATGAACATTATCATCTGAGATGACAGCGAAGATGTTTTCATCGGACGCTGATATATGCTGTAAAAAGAGAATACAAAAAGGGGGGAATTCAACTCGGACACCACTGAGCAATCTGTCACATTCTTTCGGATCTCTGAGTTCGATAGCGGAGGATTTAGAGAGCCTTTAGCATGTTTAGGGGAAGTTTGTGTGGGTTCATTGCTGAGGGCCACGCATTCGTCCTGTGTCCTTTGAGAAAAGCTGACGAGTGGACTTTAGTCTTGTTCGATGAGATCTAGCATCGCGACCCGTTACTTCAGGGTAAGTCGCACTAGTTTACGTTCCTGTTTTTGGACAAGATACTTCTAGCAGTAAAACCAGGGAGGGCGTCAACTTTCAATAGGCCATTACAATGCCCTGCAAATGTATAGACGAGTGATTCACTGGGAGCTGAATTATGCAATATAACCTACTGACCGAGGTGTCCTGGAGGTGCGCTCCGGTGATCTTTATGAAAGAGGGGACGGTAGTATAGTCTTCTCCCTGGTTTGCGCATCAGTTGCGACTCCTGCTCATCAAAAAAATTATCGAGTAGGAGCGTCCTCATAGAGTTCAGGGGGGAGATCTACTCCTGAAACCGCTGAACGCCACGTCCTGCTAATTAGCTCAATTCAAGGTACATGACTATCTAGGTTATTTTCCGTAGCCGAGGTGGCATACAATCGAATGTGCAGTACAGTGAGCTGATATGCATTGTGTGGACAGTAGTAAAACATTGAAACTTATAGGTAATAAATATTTTAATTGAAGCTGGGCTTTCAAAATGAGCGAATATGATTTCCTCCGTTGGCGCAACTGCCGTATGGTTGGCAAGGTTAAAAATGTACCGAGCAGCGTATGAGACCTGATGCAAGCCTGATCGATGCAATAGCAGTAACCGAGCCAAGGAAGGCATCGCTGTACTTCGACATCAAGAGAAACACCCTGGACGACGGGCCAGGTATTCGCAGCGTGGTGTTCTTCAAGGGCTGCCCGCTGTCCTGTACCTGGTGCCAGAACCCGGAAAGCATCAACACCGGTTACGAACTCTCCTACGATGCAGAGAAGTGCATCAGCTGTCACGACTGTGCCGACGCCTGCCCCGAGCAGGCGATCGACCTGAGTTCGCCCGACAAGATCATCCGCGACAAATGCACCCAGTGCTTCAAGTGCGTTGATGTCTGTCCGTCAGGTGCACTTGAGCGCTGTGGCAATGACATCGACATGGATCAGTTGGTAGAGAAAGTACTTGAGGATGAGGCCTTCTTCGAGGCTTCCGGCGGCGGTGTCACTGTCTCCGGCGGTGAGGCACTGATGCAAATGGATTCGGTTGGTGAACTGTTTTCGCGGCTGAAGCAGCATAATGTCCACACGCTGATTCAGACAGCGGGCCTGTTCAACTACAAGGTATTTGAAAACCTGGTATTGCCCTACACCGACACCATCTACTTTGATCTCAAGTTGATGGACAGCGATGCGCACAAGCAGTACTGCGGCGTGCCCAACCATTCTATTCATGAAAACTTCAGGAAGGTCCAGGCCCTGGCACGGGATTCTGTGATCGAGGTTCTGCCGCGGGTCCCGTTAGTGCCCTTTATCACCGACACAGATGAAAACCTCAGTGCCATTGCTGACTTTATGCTCGAGAACGGTGTAAAGAACATGCAGATCTTGCCGTACAACCCGATTTGGCTCGACAAGTTGCCGCGCTTCGGTAGTGTCCAGCGTCTGGACTTCGGTGAGGGGACAGGTAAGTTCATGCCGGACGTGGAGCTTGACCGCTGTACCGAGATCTTTGAGTCCAGAGGTATTCACGTCCATTGTCACAGGTGATGCATCAGCTCAGACAGCCGGCGCCTTCCCGATTTCGCTTTACCTATAACCCATAATCAATCTGTCCATCACATGAGGAAAATATAATGACTTATGCACAACCCGGCCAGGAAGGATCTGTAGTTTCCTTCAAATCGCGCTATGACAATTTCATCGGCGGCGAATGGGTAGCGCCCGCTGACGGCCGCTACTTCGAGAACGTGACCCCGGTAACCGGACAGGTGTACTGTGAGGTGGCCCGTTCATCGGCGGCAGATATTGAGAAGGCCCTTGATGCGGCGCATGCAGCGCGAGCAAGTTGGGGTGCCACCTCGGTAGCCGACCGGTCCAACCTGCTGTTGAAGATCGCTGACCGCGTCGAGCAGAATCTTGAAATGCTGGCGGTTGCGGAGACCTGGGAGAATGGTAAAGCTGTACGCGAGACCTTGAATGCTGACCTGCCCCTGTTTGTTGACCACTTTCGCTATTTTGCGGGCTGTATCAGGGCCCAGGAAGGCAGCGCCGCAGAACTGGACGCGACAACGGCCAGCTATCACTTCCACGAGCCCTACGGCGTGGTGGGCCAGATCATTCCCTGGAACTTCCCCCTGCTGATGGCTGCCTGGAAACTGGCGCCGGCGCTGGCCGCGGGTAACTGCGTGGTCATGAAGCCTGCCGAGCAGACCCCGGTGACCCTTCTGCTGGTGATGGAGTTGATACAGGACATTCTGCCCGCTGGCGTGGTTAATATTGTCAACGGCTTTGGGACGGAAGCGGGGGCGGCACTCTCGCAAAGTACACGCATTGCGAAGCTGGCCTTCACCGGTTCGACGGCGGTGGGTAATGAGATTCTCAAGTGCGCGGCGAACAACCTGATTCCTTCAACGGTTGAGCTGGGTGGTAAGTCACCGAATATCTACTTTGAGGATATTCTGGACCATGAAGATGACTACCTGAACAAATGTGCGGAGGGTCTGCTGCTGGGCTTCTTCAACCAGGGTGAAGTATGTACCTGTCCCTCCCGGGCACTGATCCAGGAATCCATCTATGACCGTTTCCTTGACATCGTGGTTGAGCGTTCAAAGACCATTAAGCAAGGCAACCCGCTGGATCCTGAGACACAGGTTGGAGCGCAGGCCTCCAAGGAACAGTTTGACAAGATCATGAGCTACATGGAGGTCGGTCGACAGGAAGGTGCACAGATTCTGATCGGCGGCGACAGTGCCAACCTGTCCGGAGATCTGTCCGGCGGTTACTACGTGCAGCCGACCCTGATGGCGGGCAAGAACGACATGCGTATTTTCCAGGAGGAGATCTTTGGCCCGACGCTGGGTGTGACTTCGTTCAAGGACGAGGCCGAAGCACTGGCCATTGCCAACGATACTGATTATGGCCTGGGTGCCGGCGTCTGGACCCGCGACATGAATCGCGCCTACCGCATGGGACGAGGTATCCAGGCGGGTCGCGTTTGGACCAACTGCTACCACGCCTATCCTGCACACGCGGCCTTCGGTGGTTACAAGAAGTCGGGTATTGGCCGTGAAACCCACAAGATGATGCTGGACCATTACCAGCAGACCAAGAACCTGCTGGTGAGCTACAGCATCGATCCGATGGGCTTTTTCTAGGCCGTGAGTATTAAGGCCCCTTGCGAAAGGGGCTTTCTTTTTCTCATGGATTGACCCGATTTATGGACGATTGACAAGAGAGACGCATCGTGACCGAAAGAATAATTGAGACGGGCGACGTCGTCAGATTGGCCACGAAGGCCGGCGCATGCACGACGGTGGTCGAAGTTACAGAAATTATGCAACTCGGACATATTTCCATTCCAAACGGCAGTGGCTTTGATAACAAGCTTCGGTTTAATGAACCCACGGAGCATGTAGGTGTTAACGTGAACGAATTGACGTATACCGATCATGGGGACGTTCTTGCGGGGACACCATGGCACAAGCACGTTCCTGCGACCGTGGAGAAAATATCATGACGTTTGTCGTTGCTGAAGACTGTATCAAATGTAAACACACTGACTGTGTCGAGGTCTGCCCGGTTGATTGCTTCTATGAGGGCCCTAACTTCCTGGTTATTCACCCCGATGAATGCATCGACTGTGCCTTGTGTGAGCCGGAATGTCCCGTAGACGCCATATACTCTGAAGATGAACTGCCAGATGATCAGTCGGTCTTTCTGGAACTCAATGCCGAGTTGGCAGAAGTCTGGCCGAATATTACAGAGATCAAACCGGCACCGCCCGACGCGGAAGAGTGGGCCGGAAAACCGAACAAGCTCCAATACCTTGAGAGATAAAGATCCGATGGGGAACGGTCAACTGCACTAGCAACAGAACATGGATAATGTTCATAGTATTTAGGTAATTACAAATGAAATTCTTAGTCCGACTCTATTTCATGATCAGAGCCTTCGGGGCAATCAGGGTGTTGCGGTTTTTGCCCAAAAAATCCCCCATGGTGTTCAAAGGGGAGGGATCTTCACTACACCTTTGTAATGAGATATCAATGTTGGGGTTCCGTAAGATCCTACTTGTCACTGATAATTTCCTCGCTGAATCTGGCCTGCTGAATGAGATGCAAGCTTCACTTAGAGCCGCAGCCGTAGAGTACATTGTGTACGATGGCGTACTGCCCAATCCTGATTTTGATGCGGTGATCGAGGGGGGTAGGGCTTACGGAAATAGCGGCTGTGACGCCATTGTGTCTGTGGGGGGCGGCTCGGTACTTGATGCAGCGAAGATGATGGCACTATTGCACGACAACCGCTTGTCCCTGGATAAGTTCGAGGGTGTATCGAAAAGTAAAAAGCCCGCTGTCCCACATTTCGCTGTACCGACCACTGCTGGGACCGGTGCCGAGATCACGCCGGTAGCCGTAATATCAGACCCGGCCACGCATCGGAAAGTACTGATCACCGACGGTAAGATGTTGCCCGATTACATCGCTCTGGATCCCGTGATTATGCAGGGCCTGCCACCTTCGATCACAGCAGCGACAGGGATAGACGCTCTAACACACGCTGTCGAAGCTTACGTCAGTAGAGGGGCCACAGAAAAGACAGATCGAGAAGCAAGGCTGGCTGTTAAGCTTATCTTTCGTTATCTCCTAAGAGCATATCGTAACGGCGACGATATGGAGGCCAGGGACGCCATGGCCACTGCTTCTTTCTACGCCGGCATGAGCTTTGGAGTCGCCGGCGTGGGTTATGTCCACGCAATTGCGCACCAACTGGGGCGACTCTTCGGTACCCCGCATGGAAACGCCAATGCAATGGTATTTCCCGAAGTACTTGCTGCTTACGGCCACAGTGTTTTTTCCCGGCTAGCTGAGCTTGCCAGACTTGTCGGGATTGGCGCGGCGGATGATAACGACGAAATCCTGGCAAATAAATTTATAGCTGCGATTGTCGAAATGCGTTCAACCATGGACATGCCCCTCCAGATCGAAAATTTCACCCCACAGAAACAAGATGATGTGGTGCGGTCAGCCGACGCCGAGGCGGGCAATATGTATCCCGTTCCCCGATACCTGGATGCATCCGATTTGCAATCGATAGTTAATGGGCTCGTTGCCGTTTAGAGCAAGAACATAGAAGGACACAGTGCATGCATGAAGAGTTTCAGGCAAAGCTAGCCAGCGACATACTGGGCCACAACCCACTTTCGGAATTTCCCGAGGGCCTCACATTAGACGATGCCCATGCATTACTACCATCTGTTGCTGAGCGTGTCTGCGACAAGAAAATACGTGGTTTGAAGGCAGGGTTGACTAATACAGATCTCCAGCCCTTTTTTGGACTTGACCATGCTTTGCTCGGCTATGTGTATGACAGGGGCGAGCTGATGTTGGGTGACCGTGTTCCTCTGTTGGCTGGCTCGCAGATCGAGTGTGAGTTGGCCATCATTCTTGATGCTGAGGGACAGCCAAAGTCTGTGGGTCCAGCGATTGAATTTGTCTACGTAAACTTTTCCAGACCCGAAGATATGACGGCGGCAAACCTAGTCGTTTCCAGCCTGGGTGCTGATCGCTTTCTCGTTGGCGAGCAGATCCCGTGGTCAGAAGTGGATTTCGACGCCCTGAAATCTTCAAAATTGACGTCCACGTTGGACGGTTCCACTATCATGGAAGCCTCTCCGATGGATTCCCTGGGTGGCCCAGAACAGGCGCTGCAATGGTGTATTAGCGAAGCTCGAGAGCGTGGTCTTCAAATAGAAGATGGTTCGGTATTATTGTGCGGTACCTGTGGCGGTGGACTGCCAATGTTAACTGGTTGCTACCGTGTAGATTATGGCGCGTTGGGCAGCATCGAATTCGAGGTTACAATGAGCGGCAAGTCGCACTAAGCGAGCCTCTAGGCGCTGATGCCTGCCACTTTCTCCAATTCAACCAGTGCATCTCCCGTCAGGTCAATAATCCTGTCAGCTTCGGGTAGCGACCGCCGGCAGGCGACGGCACCACAGTCCAATCTTCCTGCGTAGCTGGAGACAGTGATATTTAGCGCGATGCCCTCGGGTAGTGCGGCAACAGGATAACTTGCCTCGAGCTCGGCCCCGTCGATATACATTTTATTTTCGGGGGCCGGGTACGTTGGATATGAGTACGCTGCTGTGCGGAAATTTTGGCGTCAGGCCTAATAGGGATGAGGTTAGTACCGGCGCCTGTGTCAAGGCACTGAATACTCCGGCTTCCGTCGCAGACAGCCCAGTATAGAGAGATTTTCCAGATTTCACTGATCTCTGGATATCCCTAAAGCGCTGCTCGGGATCTTCAACATCGGTAGCAAGGTTTACGGTGATAAACGCGATCTGGTTTGCACTGCCTGTATCGCCTTTGTCACGCAGGGAAACCGGTACTATGGTGGTCAGCGGTCGTGTCGGTAACTCATGCCATTGTTTTAGATAGCTCCGAATAGCGCCTGAGCAAACACTCAGCACAACGCCATTTATTGTGCCTCCGAGCGTCCTGCCAAGTTGCTTGATACGGTCAAGTTCCCATGAGCTTGCATTGAAGGATCGTGGAGCTCCGACTTTGGTATTCAATGGGGTGGGGCCACGATGCTGCCAGGGCACTGTGAGATCACCCGGTCGGATATAACCCTGCAGGTACTTTAACATTGCTGAAGATATGTTCGTGGTGCTTCCAGCGGCCTGTTTTAATACCTCCAAACCCACTCTTAGATCCGGCATAGACACAGGTTGAGTGGGTTTTCGAAATTCCCGCGTAGACGCCTCCGTTTGTGGGCCGCGACAGAATGGCGAGGTCTTCAAGCGATCGGACTTTGTTGTCGAGTGCATGGATTGGCCGAGTTTCGCCATGCCCACTCCGTCTATGGCTGTGTGATTAAGCTTTGTATAGAGAGCGAAGCGATTACCCTCCAAGCCGTTGATCAGGTGTTGTTCCCATAAAGGCCTGTCGCGATCCAGAGATGTTCCGTGAAGCCTGGATACAAGCGTAAACAATTGTTCAAAGTCACCAGGCGTTGCGAGGCCGGACCTGCGCAAGTGGTAAGAAATATCGATGTCGTCATCGGCTATCCAGCTTGGCCCTGTTAGGAATGAATGCAAGCGGCTGCCAAAAGGGAAACGAAAGCGTTCGATATCACCAACGGTATCTACCAGGCGCTGCAGGAATTTCGCCTCATCGGAACCTTTCGGTATCTTATAGATGCCAAGCACGGCGATGTGCATAGGCGTAGTTCTCTTTTCGGTGAAGAGAAATGCGGCACTTGTTGGATCCAGTGCTTTAGACTTGTTCATGTCGAATATCTATATGGCACGATCGAAAGTTCGATGGATCCCTAATTAGGGCTTAGACGGTCAATCGAGAAGAGCTCGGCGCCACCTTCTTCGACAGGCTCTTGAATAACCTCACAGGGTGGAGCCTCCGTCCATGGGTAGGGATAGTTGCCTTCTATAGTGTTCTTAAACAATCTGGTGCAGAGGCCATTTGCAAAGCGATACAGCCCGTCATTTACGAAGCCCACAACCGCAGAGTCATCATCTTGCATACCATCCTTGGTCACTGATTGACTATTGATGTGAGCTCCCACGTCGATTGCATGGTCCTCCTCTAGATAGTTCAGTTCAAAAGCGTCCAGGTAACCATCTATCCACTGCTCGGTGGAGCTGGCCCGCTCCAACAGGTCCTGATCGCTATTTAGGTACCATTCGATGCTACGGGGACTGGTCTTGAACTGCTCGGCGACAGTTACTACGTCAGACTGTTGGATAGCTCTGGTGTCGACCATCCTATGCATTAGTTCATTGCCCCAGCGATAAATCAGATCGCCGGCGAGCTGGTCTTGAGTAGGGCGGTGTAGGTAAGGAATCAATAACGCATAATGACTAACGGGTTGCACTGCCACTACCGTGTGGTACGGACTATGGCTTTGACTACTTGTGATTAGATGACATTGCCAGCTCACCACATCCTCAGTATTGGCGATCCGCTGCGCGCCGATAACGTCACTCCCTCTGCGTATGAGCTTTGGCAAATCCATCCCCAGCCATCGACTGAGATCATGAGAAATAGAGAGTTGGACAATCATAGCTTCTGACTAGTTAGTTCTGGTACGTCGAGTAACCCGATATAGGATTCGAAATGCTAAAGAATCCACTTTGGTGTTGCAGCACTCGAGCTGCGCTACTAATGCTAATTTTAGTTGAATTGCACCAGAATATCCGAATATCCGAACGATATTACAAGAGCGTTGCGTGAGAGCGTGAGCCAAAATGTAGTTGTTAACTATTTGATATATATATATAAAAGCTAATAATTTGTCTATCCATCACAAAATAGGCATTAACTTTAAGCCATTCTGCCCTGACACTATCTATGAGGCAATATACATTTGGGTCACGTAACAGCCTGCAGCATGGCTAAGGCTTGGACGATTAAACAAAGTGTGAGGACGTCAGAATGAATGCCCCTATCAATAAAGATCTTATTGCCACGAACTCTGACCGCTGTGCCCAGCCGCCGAGTGAACGAGTTGAAGCACTAAAAAAGGCAGTCCAGAGCGAAACCAATGGCGCCTGTATTGAGCGCGCCTTGCTCTGGACGGAGTACGACAAGGACAAGCGCAATAGGGGCAAGACCCCTGCTGTTCGTATCGCAGAGGCCACCCGCCATGTACTGAATCACAAAAGTGTCAAAATTTACCCACGTGAACTGATCGTCGGAAATTTCACCTCCAAGCGCGTGGCAGGGTTCTGCTACCCCGAGCTCGCCGGTATTCAGGTAATGGTCGAGGCGTTCGGTTTACCCAAGCGCAGAGTTAATCCGCTCGAGATCAGCCTCTGGGATCGGTTCAAACTGGCCTCCAAGGTACCTTATTGGCTCAATAAGAACGCAGCTTACCGCGCATTTGACAACATGAAAGATCGCTTCCGCTTCGCTGCAGAGCAGGGTGAAGCGCTCCAATATCAGGTCTATGAAGCTGGTGGCATTGCTCACCTCGCTCCCGACTACGAAAAGCTGATCAAGGTTGGTGCGCAAGGTATTATCGATGAAGTGGCATCGATGGAAGCTCAAACCAGCGATCCTGAGAAACTGGATTTCTACCGGTCAGTCAAAATCGCCATGAGTGGACTGGCGGAATTCGGCGATCGCTATGCGGCGGAGGCCAAGGCAATGGCCGTGCAGGAGAGCGATCCGGTACGAAAGCAAGAGCTTCTGGACATTGCAGCGGTGTGCTCTCGTGTGCCACGGCAGGGAGCAACGAACTTCCACGAGGCAGTGCAGTCAATGACACTTGCCCATATTGCCATCTTTCAGGAAACGTTTGGCGAAACGACCTGCCCGGGCCGTATTGACCAGTTCCTGAGACCCTATTATGAAAAGGACCTTGCAGAAGCGCGTATCGATCGTGCGCAGGCCAAGGAAATCCTGGGGGCGTTCTGTGTCAAGTTGTGCGAAACCATCCCTATGCATTCAGACGTCGCTACCAGCACGCTCGGTGGACTGACCAGCTGGGAGGTAGTGACCATCGGTGGCCAGGACTCCGAGGGCAACGATGCGACCAATGAGCTGAGTTACGTTCTGCTAGAGCTCGCCGATGAGTTGCGCATGCGTCAGCCCAACTTCCACGTACGTATTCACGAGAACACACCCAAGGCATTCTACGACGAGGTGATTCGCATCAACTTTGGTGCTGGGTCCGCTCCCGCGATGTATAACGACGAGACCATCATCGAGTCTATGATGAGCGTGGGATATTCACTGGAGGACGCTCGAAACTATGTGGCCATTGGCTGTGTTGAGCCCACGGCGCCGGGCAAGTCACTGGCTTCTACCGACGCCGGGATGTACAACATGCCTCTGGCGGTGGAGCTGGCCCTTAACGAAGGCAAACAGTTCCACAGCTCGAAGCAAATAGGAGCGGCGACTCCTCCGGCTAGTGAAATGCACTCGATGGACGACTTTGTTGCCGCCTACGATACCCAGGTGAAGCATCAGCTGGGCAAGCTACGCCGTGACCTGGAAGCGATCGAACGTTTTCACGCTGAGCATCATCCCACCCCACTGACTAGCAGCATGGTCGAGGGCTGTGTGGAGAGCGGTGTTTGTTCGACCAGTGGAGGCGCGATATACAATTTCTCCGGTATCCAGGGCTGTGGTATGGCGACAGTCGCCGATTCCCTGGGGGCCATTGAGAGCGCCGTGTTCGACGACGGCTGGCTCACCCTTGAAGAGCTGGTCGCTCACCTGAAAGACGATCTCTCAGATGAGGTTGTGCGGACCAGACTGGAAGGTATCGATAAATTTGGCAACGATATCCCCAAGGCGGATGCCTGGATGAAGTGGGTCGGTGATCACTACTCCGATTCTATTCACGCCCTGGGTAAGAATACCCGTGGGGGCCAGCATCTGGCGGGCGTGTATTCCAACACCTCACACACCCACTTTGGTGGCCTGGTTGGTGCCTTGCCTAATGGCCGTAGGGCGGGCGAAACGTATGCCTCAGGCTTTGCGCCGGAGAACGGCGCGGACAAGCGAGGTACCACTGCGTTGTTGAATTCCATGAACCGCATCGACTACAAGAAGTTCGCCAATGGTATTAATTTCAATATCAAGCTGGATGCCTCCAGTTACGACTGTGAAGAGGGACGAGATGCGCTAGCCAGCTTGTATAAGGTGTACTTCAAGCGGCACGGTATGCAGGTGCAGGCCAATATGCTGGATCCGAAGATCCTGATTGAGGCGCGGGATAACCCGGAGCTGCACCCTAACCTGCTGATTCGGGTATCGGGCTACTCGGCGTACTTCAACGATCTGTCACCGGAAATGCAGGATGAAGTGATCGGGCGCAGCTCAAACAAAGGTTAACTCTTGCTGCTAAAGAGGCTATTTACGGCGCCTTCGGGCGCCGCTTTTTTATGCTGTAAACAAGTGTTCGTGATGTTGATTCTGTCTTTACTTTCGACGACCGGAAGCGCAGTATTTCTCAATAAAGTTGTTAGATGCGTGAGCGACAATTAGCGTATACATTAGTATTTTCTACATAAACCCCATGGCCAACTTACACGTGGCATAATTGGTTTTGATAGCGGCCTGAATAAAAATGAAAAAGTTAATAGGTGGCCAGGACTCCCTATTTCCCTGGGTGCTACATCCAGTTCATCTTTATGAGTATGGGCTTGAACTTGGGCTATCTACAGAAGAACTGCTACACGGCGCCGGTCTCAGTCTACAAGATATCGATGATGTTGATCTGCACATTACATGGCAACAGTATCGACTAATCGCCGATGTCGTAGCAGGGATCGCAAGCGATTGGGGGTTTCAGTTTGGGCTTCGACTTCCCGTAGCTTCGCATGGGCTTCTCGGTCTACTTGCATTAAATTGCGTGACTTGGGAGCAGGTGGTTGATATCCAGGAGAACTATCCATTACTTGTATCCCCAATCATTTATGTTCAGCGCCGAGATACTCACGAGTATTGCTGCCTAACTATCCATCCTGAATTCACACGTGACCCGATTCTGAGACATTCGCTGGAAGCGTATTTCTCAATGTTTTTCCAGTCTGTACTCCAGATTGGGGGCGAGGCGGCGCGGAAGTATACCAGTTCACTATTTGTGAGGGTGCAAGGCTCGCCACCGGATTATGCAGAAGAGTGGCGGCAGTTCTTTGATGGCCAGATAGAATGGAATCAACATGCAGACCAGATATGGATTCACAAAGATCTTCTTGCATTGCCTATTCCGAATGCCGATCCGGTGTCGGCTAATGCAACTCGGCGCGTATTGCAGGCACAACTGAATCAGCTGCCGGCCAACAAGGGCGGTTTGAATGAACTGCGGACGCTCTTTTCCCGTGGATTCTACAAGCAGGAGGATTGTGCACAACAGCTCTTTACGACGCTTCCCACCTTAAAACGATACCTGCAGGCGGCATGTACCTCCTTTAGCCGTGAGCTCACCATGTATCGCATGGATGAGGCTTTCTGGGAGGCAGCCCACACGGAATGTTCCATGTCGGAATTGTCCGAAAGGCTGGGATTTCGTGATGTAAACAGCTTCGGCCGATTATTCAAGAAGGAGGCGGGGGTCAGTTTTACGGATTTTAGGCAAAGGTATCAGTAACAGAATAGTGGGCAATCCTAACGTAAATAGCCATGTATTGTTTTTGGCGTTGAGCTGATTTGCAAGTTCTATCATATTGATAATAAAGAAAATTATGGAGAAATATCATCTGTATTTCTGCAGGCGCCGGAACTTTAAGCCATTCTGCCCTGACAGCCTGCTGAGGGCGGTATACATTTACCTGTGTGCCAGACCGCGGGATAGCTAAGGCTGGATAACCGACATAGACGTGAGGAGAGCGAGATGAATGCGATAGTGGATCCCCAGAAATCGACTAGCAAGGCCGTTACAAGGGTGCCGAACCTGAAGAAGGCAGTGCAAGCAGAGGAGTACGCAGCCTGTATTGAACGCGCGATGCTCTGGACACAGTTCAGCAAGAACAAAAACAATCAGGCGAAGTCCCGCCCCGAGTTTATCGCCGAGGCTACCCGCCATGTTTTGAGAAACAAGACAGTGGAAATCTACCCGGAAGAGCTTGTCGTCGGCAACTTCACCGCCCATCGCGTTGGTGGCATCATCTATCCCGAGATGACCGGCATTGCGCCGATGATGGAAATCTTCAAGATCCCCACCCGCAGAGTTAACCCTCTCAATATCAAGTTTCTTGATCGGATTAAACTGGCATTAACTATTCCATATTGGCTCACAAGAAACACAGCAGTTCTTGCATTCGATAACAACGAAGATCGTGCGCGTTTTGCGAAAGAGCAGGGCGAGGCACTGCAGTACCAATTGTATGAGGCTGGAGGCATCGCGCACCTGGCACCTGGCTACGAGAAGATTATTCGATTGGGTGCTGAGGGCATCATCGCCGAGGTGGAGGCCTTCGAGGCACAAACCACGGATCCGGAAAAACTCGAGTTCTACCGTGGCGTGAAGATCTCCATGGAGGCACTAGGTGAATTTGGTGACCGTTATGCCGCGGAGGCCACGCGAGTTGCAAGCGATGAAAGGGATCCTGTGCGTCGTCAGGAGTTGGAAAAGATCGCGGAAGTTTGTACTCGCGTGCCTCGTCACGGAGCCTCCAGCTTTTACGAAGCGGTCCAATGTATGACCTTGGTACATATCGCGATATTCCAGGAAACTGCCGGGGAGACGACCTGCCCAGGTCGTATAGACCAGTTCCTGAATCCGTACTATGAGCAGGACCTGGCAGATGGCGTCATCACCCGGGAGGAGGCCAAGGAACTCCTTGGTGCTTTCTGTGTGAAAATTTGTGAAACGATTCCCGTATGGTCTGAAACTACCGGCGCAATGCTGGGCGGTATGACCAGCTGGGAAGTCATTACCATCGGGGGCCAGGACTCCGAGGGCAACGATGCGACCAATGAGCTCAGTTTTATTATGTTGGAGCTCGCCGATGAGTTACGCATGCGCCAGCCCAACTTCCACGTCCGTATTCACGAGAACACACCCAAGGCATTCTACGATGAGGTCATCCGGGTGAACTTCGGCCCGGGTTCGGCGCCCGCCATGTATAACGACGAGACCATCATC
>Ga0070727_10000961_pt1 | contig 31923 bp, 18 predicted proteins | sample tdAd472_FD_66722 | JGI IMG/M metagenome (GOLD analysis project Ga0070727, IMG submission 66722) | Marine sediment microbial communities from the Atlantic coast under amendment with organic carbon and nitrate - tdAd47.2 | ecosystem: Environmental > Aquatic > Marine > Coastal > Sediment | place... | reverse complement strand
GCGCAATGGCATCGCGCTCAGCGCCACGGCGCACTGGATGTTCGACCGGGGGCTGATCTCGGTCGATGACGATCTGCGCATTCTGCTGGCCGACGACCACCTGCCCGAGGCCGCCCGCGCCCTGATCCTGCCGGATCGGCGGTTGCGGGTGCCGGATGCGGCCTTCCTGCGCCCGCACCGCGCCTATCTGGCCCATCACAGGGCGCGTTTCAAAGGCTGACGGGCCGGACGCGAAAGAAGAATCAACTGACATGCATGTCAGCATATTCCCTTTTTGTTCTCATTTCGAGTCCGCGCAGAAAACGCCTGAAAGCTTCTCAGTAATCCTTTTCGAAGAACACGCCCAAGCGCGACTCACCGCCGGTATCCACCGAACCTTTCAGCGTCAGATCATCGGACAGGTTCAGCCGGATGCTGAGGTCGGTGGCCTTTTCGCCAACCGTCACCTCGGCATAGGCACCATCGGCAACATACTTGCCAGCCCGAACCGCCGCACCGCCTTCGACGTCTTCGGCGATATCCAGGTAATCGACCCCAAGAACTTGACGAAGCCCTGCAATAATGCCCGATCCCGCCTCCGGTCCGCCCAGTTGCATTGCCGAGGTTCCGATCCGCGCGGCCTGAAGCAGGGTCAGGCTTTCTGCGCCATCACGATACAGAAGCCGCGCGATGATCTGGTTCTCCGGCAAGTCCGGGACCGAGGCGAAGCGAATGCGTGGCGCGCTCACCGGGCCCTCCAGCACCGCGCTGAGGTCGGCGTCACCGTCGCGGATATGCGCCGACATCCGTACCACCGGCAGGAAACTACCCTCCAGCCGCAGCGCCCCCTGTGTCAGCGTCAACTGCCGCCCCAGCAGATCGAACCGCCCGCTGATCAGACCCAATTGCCCCACCGGTGTCACTGCCAGCGTGTGACCCGTCAGCCGCACCTGCCCGCCGAACTCGGTATCCAGCCCAAGGCCCCGCACACGCACATCCCCCGGCGCGTTCAGCAGAATATTGAGGTCAAACGGAGGCCGCCGACCAACCCCGGAGCCATCGCCCCGCGGGTCAATCTGCAACAGGCCCGCCGCCGCACGGGTTCTCCGGACCGCTGCCGGTTCGTTCAGATGCCCGATCACAGGGATCGGCCCGCGCACGCCCAGCGAACTGGTCGGAAACCGGATCTCCGTCGGCCCCAGATCAACGGCGCCGTCGATACGCCCGCCATTCAGCAATGGGCCGCTCAGCGTCACGGATCCGCTCAGCGTCGTATCAAACAGCGTCGGGTCGCGCAGGCGCGCCCTGTCCAGCGCCAGTTCCAGCCGTGCCGGGAATGGCGCTGTCAAAGCCACCGGCCCACTTGCCCGCACCGTCCCGCCACCGCGCACTGCGCCCGTCGCCTCGACCCAGGCACGCCCGCCGCCGATATCGGCGCGATAGGTGCCGTCAAACACCTCGAAATGCAGCTTTGGTGCAAACACCCTGAGGCCGTCGCCGAACACGGTCCCGGACACGCCAGAAATGCCGCTGTGGTCATCAAACGCCAGATCGAAATTGGCCAGACCGGTCACGGACCGCGTCCCGATGAACCGTTCGGCGAAATCCAGCGGGCCACGCCCGCGCGCCTGGAATGTCGACCCATCGCGCGACAGCCGCCCGTTGATCCGCGCATTGATCCCGCCCGGACCCTGCGCCTGAAGATCGGCCAGCCAGACGCCGCCGTCCAGCTCGCTCAGCGTGCCATTGGCCGTGGCCGGGCCAGACAGGGCCGACAGGAACGGCGCGATGTCCTTCAGGCGCGCCTCGACCTGCAAAGCCTGCCCTTCGCCCCGCGATTGCCCGCTTGCCGAAGCGGTCAGCATCGGCGTTTCGACCTCGGCCGCGCGGATCGAGGTGCGCCCATCCGCGCGCGCCGCGTCGATGCGGAACACCGCACGCCCCGCGACCAGCCGGTCCAGCAACCCACTGTCCAGTTGCAGGTTGCGCCCTGCCCCGCTAGCCAAAATGTCGAACTCTGACAGATCCAGCGCCACATCACCGCGCGCCGTCGCCGCCAGATCGCCGCGCAAGGGCCGCCCGACAAGGTCGGCATAAACCGACAGGTCTTCGACGCTCAGCGCGGCTTTGCCCGACAAGGTCGGATTGTCCTGACGGTCTGTCAGCTGCCCCGAAGCTTGCAGCGTTGCCCCCGGACCGCTTCCCGCAACCTCCAGCCCGACGCTGCCGTCTGCCGCCCCTTCGAACCGCCCGGCCAGCGCCAGCGGCGGCAGCGCTGCGCGATCCGTGAAGGCACGCGGATCAATCTCTGCTGCAAACCGCAGATCGCTATCGGCCCCGTCAAGCGTGCCCTGCGCATCCGCCTTCAAGGTTTCCGACGCGATGTCCAATTTTCGCACGACGAACCCGTCCGCCCCGCGTTCCAGCGATGCCAGTACATCCGCCCGCCCCGCCAGCATCCGGTCCAGAGGCGCAATGCCGACGGCAAGATTGGTCGTGGTGCCGTCCAGATCGACGGCAAATGCCGCCCCATCAAGACGTGTGCGCCCCGAAGCGTTCAGTGCCACTGATCCGCTGAGCGGTCGTCCGGCAATGCGCGCGAAGGCCGCCAGCGACCGGGCCACGATCCGTGCCTGACCGGCAAACGCGGCGTTCCCTTCCGGGGTTTCAAGGCTGCCCTCGGCCGAAATCTCGGCCCCGGCCCCGTTGCCGGTCACGTTCAGATCATAGGTGTCCCGCGCCGTCTGAACCGCCGTGCCGCGCAGTTGCAGCGGCCCGGACACATTGCGCAGCAACAATGCTGCCTCTTTCACGGTCGCATCAAAGCTCAGGTCTGTCGCCTCAGGCGCGATCAGGCCCGCGCCTGTCATCGCGACCGCGTCACTGGTCAGCAGGGCGTCCTGAAACCGCAGATTATCGCCATCGCGCTGCACCCGGGCGTCAAGCCGCACCCGCCCTTTGAGCAGCCGATCCGCCACGCCCAGCCCTACGTGCAGGTCCGCACCGATCGCCCCGACGTCCAGATCAAAGGCGCTCAGATCAACACGCACGCTACCTTCGGCCGTTACGTCCGCCTCGCCCGAGATCGGGCGTTTGGCCAGCGCCGAAAAGACCGAGATATCGGGGCTGTCAACCTCGGCCGTGCCAACGAACAACGGCACGTCGTCCAATTCGGTCAGCGCACCAACTGCGATCAGCCCGAATGAGTCTCCGCCACCCGATACGTTGACATCCAGCCGGTCCGGTTCGGTCTGCGTGACATGGCCGCGCAAATTCACTGGGCCCGCCAGCGATTCAACGACCAGCCCCGCATCCTGCAATCGCGCATCCAGCGTCACCTCGCGGCGGTCCCCTTCCAGCACACCAACAGCACTGGCGGTCAGGATCGGCGTGATCACCGCGAAACTGTTCAACTCGGTCCGCCCCGGCGCAAGCGACAGCCGCGCCGACACCGTCGCATCGCCCGCCAGCATCGGGTCGATCCGGCTGTTGCCGACCCCGATATTGCGCCCGGTTCCGTTCAGCGTGACGGTTCCTGAATAATCCTCGGTCTCGATCCGGGTCTGCACCGAAAGCTCGGCCGCGCCGGTCAGGTCCAATCCGCTGAGCGGGGCGAGGACCGACAGATCGCTGGCCACCAGCACCGAATTGGCCGTCAGCATCGTCGGCGTTCCCGGCCCGCCAAACGTGCCCACGGTCGTCAGCGTCGATTCCGGCCCGGTTCCGGTGATGTTGAAGCGGACCTGCTCCAACTCTTCAACCAGCACCCCCTCAAGAACCACCGGCCCGCTGAGACCGGTCACCAGCCGCCCCGCATCATCCAGATTTGCCGTCAGGTTGATCTCGGTCGCATCGGTGCGCAACACGCCGGTGCCCTCGGCGCGGATTGCGTCGGTTTCGACCAGGAACTCATCAATCGTGGTTCCGGTCTCGTCACGGACGGAATGCAGGCGCAGCGCGGCGCCGCCAACCAGCAGCTGATCGGCCAGCTTCTGGTTCACCGTCAGATCCTGCGCCTCTCCGGTCATCAGGATGTCAAAACGCCCGCCCAGCAGATCGCCATTGCCGATGATGCTCAGGTCCGCCGCCCCGCCGATCGGCCGTCCTGCCAATCCCGAAAACGCCGCCAGATCGCGCGCGGCCAGCGTGGCGGCGCCATTCACCTGCAAATCGCGCCCGACACCGGCCACTTGACCAACAATATCCAGCGTATAGCTTTCCCCGTCGATCCTGAGTTTCTGAAGTTCGACGGGCTGACCTTCCTGCCAGGCCACATCCATGTGGCCCGTTACATTTTGCCCCAGCGCCTGCTGCACATTCGCACTACCCAGGTCGAGCGCGGTTGCCTCAAAATCGAACGCGCCAGTGACGCGGTTGCGCAGGGTCTGTTCGACCAGCACATCGCTGATCGTCCCACCGCCGATCAACGCCAGACGTTCGGCCGTGAAACTGGGGCGCGAAAATCCGGTCATCACTGCTTCGCCCGACCAGGCCTCGCCCCGTTCAGCATCGAAATCGACGTCCAGACGCATATCCTCGACCATCGTCGGACGGCCCGGCAACGGCAGCAGCACGGCAGAGCCATCAGCCGAGGCAATCCGCCCCTGCAACACCATTTTCGTCGGGATCCGCTCCGGATCCAGTTCCAGTGATCCGCCCAGCGCAATCTCGCCCGCGTTGATCTGCATCCGGTCGATGTTGAGCGATCCATCCAGCCGCGTGGTTCCCGCAAACGAAAGGATCACGTCGTCGCCGAAGAAATCCCGGAACTGAGGCGCAAAAATCGGCGCGACGTCGCCGGCGATATCGGCGCCAAAACGACGCTTGACCTCATTGTCGGCGACATCGTCGCTGGCGAAGGTCTTGAATGTCCCGGCAAGCCGCTCGACCCCGTCAGTTTCCAGACCGATCCGGGCGGTGAAGTCATCCCAAGGCGCGTTGCCCTGCAACGCCAGCCGCACCGATGGACGCTCCGGGATTCTCAGTGCGTTTGCGGCCACGCCGTTGGCATCCTCGGTCAGCAGGAAGTCGAGGTTCAGGATCCCGCTTTCCTTGGAATACTCCGCTTCAAGCGTCATTGCCCCGACGCCATCGGTACGCAGAACCTGCAAATCCGCCGAGCCGTTGCCACCAACCAGAGAGACTGATCCGTTGATGCTGACCGTCGCGGCGGTGCCGTAAAACGCCTCCTGCAAGACAACCCGCTGGGTCGCAATCCTGTCGATCTGCATCGACACCGGCAGATCCGGCAGCCCCAACCCCGAGGCTTCGGGCGGAATCGTCCCGTCGCCCTTGCCGGGGCGGCGCATCAGCACGATCTCATCCGCGGCCAGTTCCTGAATGATAAGCTGTCCGGTCAGCAACGCCGAGCGATCCCAGTCGATCACTGCATTGCGCACGGTCACCCAGTCGCCAACCTCGTCGGCAATGGTGATCTCGCGCACCGTGGCGCGGGTGCTCAGCGCGCCTTGAAACCCCCGGATGCGGACCTGACGCGCATCTTCGGACAAAACGTTTTGCAGGAACCGCGCCAATAGGCCCGGACCGTCATCATCGACCTGCGCGATCAAGCCCATCGGCCAGAGCGCAACAATCAGAAGGGCCAGCAGGCGGCGCATCAGAACGCCTGCCCGAAGCCGAGGTAGAAGAACAGATCGCCACTGTCGCCACCGCTGACCGGCGTGGCGATATCCAGACGCACAGGGCCAAAGCGCGTTTCATAACGCGCGCCGATCCCCGCCCCGGCGTGGTCCTTGCCCGCGCCGTCCAGCCAGCCCTCGCGATAGATTGCGCCGTAATCGGCGAATCCGACCAGTTGCAACTTGTCGGTGACCTGTACCCGTGCCTCGCCCGAAACGGTCGCGAATGACGCGCCGCCACTGCTGACGCCGCCGCCCAGATCGAAATCCAGCGATTGATAGCGCTGCCCGCGCACCGTTTCCTGCCCGCCGGAATAAAACCGGTCGTCGTTTGGAACTTCCGGCAAATCCGCCCCGGCGATGGTCCCGAACTGTACCCGCCCGGCCAGCACGACACGATCCGTTGCGCCGACACCGTGATAGCTGCGCCCGTCAAACTCCAGCCGCGCGCCGCTGGCTGATCCGTCCAGGCCGACAAATGGCGTCGCCTCGGCATAGACATAATGCCCGGCGGTCGGGCTCAGCGGATCGCTGCGGGTGTCATAGGTGGCCGTGATCGGAAACCGCAGATGCGTGTAATCAAAATCACCCGAACCATCCTCGACCGAGACCCAGCGCAACCCGGCCCCAGCCGACACCGTCAACTCGGGCGAGATGATGCGGTCCAGCCCGAAGGTGACCTCGGCACTGTCGGCGGTGAAATCCGGCTCTTCCAGATGCTCCAGCTCGGCCGTGGTGAAAAACGTCATATCCGGGTGATAGGTGCCGGGGCGGCGGAAATCGCCGCGCAGCACCCAATCGGTGCCACCGGTCGCGCCGTCGATACTGGAAACTTCGCCCTCGATCCGCAAACGTTCGGCGCCGCCGAACAGGTTCCGGTGCATCCAGAACGCCGACAGCATTGCGCCATCGCTTGACGATACTTCGGCCCCAAAGCCCAATCGGCGCGGTTTCGCGTCGATCAGTTGCAATTCGTGGTCCAGCGTGTTGCCGGGGCCTAGGCTGTCGGCCTCCTGAAAGCGCACCGCCTGAAATGCGCCGCTGCGGCGCAGGCGCGCGGCGGCAACTTCGGTTTGGCCTGGGCTGAACACCTGCCCGGTCGGAAAACCGGCAATCTCGGCAATGCGTTCGGCGCGCACGTAGGACGGCGCGCTCAGATGAAACGAACCGAACCTGACCAGCGGCCCCGGCGCCATTGTCAGATCAACCGCAACCGTGTCGCCGTCATGCTGCGCCATGATCCGCTGATCGGCCACATACGCCTTGGCGTGGCCCTGATCGCGCCAGCCATCAATGGCCGCGCGCGCCGACAGACGAATGGCCCGCCAGCCCGCAGGCGCGCCGACACGGAACCCGGCATCCAGATCCGTACCCGGTGCCACAGGCGAAACCTCGGTGCGGGTGAACGTATAAAGCGGGCCGGGATCAACCGAGACGTCGATGCGTTCAATCGCGCCAATCCGCTGCGCCGGGGATATCGTTGACACCTCGACCCCGTTCAGCCTGATCGAGATCACGCCACCGTAAAACCCGTGTTCATAAAGCGCCCCGATCAGGCGCTGATAATCGGCCCGTGCGGTTGCCAGCAACGCATCGGGATCTGTCGCCCCCTCGGCCTTGGCCACCAGCAATACGCTTGACGCGCGCAGCGCAACCTTCAGGTCATCCGGCGCGCCCGCAGTGTCAAACGTCAGCTGTTCAAATGCGCCGCTGGGCGGGGCCACCAGAATGCCAAGCGAACAGGCACCGGCAAGGAGCGTTCGGCCCCACCGGTGTCTTTTCTTCCCAGCGATAGGACCCGTGGTTGCCCCCACGGTCGCACTCGTCACGCCAGATCGTCCTCCTGTCACCGGACGTTTCTATACGACTGGCAGATTTGCGCCACAGATCAATGCTGTCACAGGCGAAATCAGGCCGGGTTTTTCCCAGCGCCCGAGGTCGTGGCCAGCGTGCTGCCCTCCAGCACTTTGACCTCGCGCTGCGGGAATGGGATCGAAATACCGTGTTCCTGAAACGCATCCCAAAGCGCCAGATAGACATTGCCGCGAATATTGGTCAGCCCGCCGGTCGGATCGGTGATCCAGAACCGCAGGATGTAGTCGACCGAACTGTCGCCAAACCCGACGATATGACAAACCGTCGGCCGATGGCTAAGCACCCGGTCGCATTTCTGCGCCGCCTCGATCGCGATCCGGCGCACCGCGTGCGGGTCGTCATTATAGGCGGTCCCGAAATAGATATCGAGGCGCACGAACTGGTTCGAATGGGACCAGTTGACCACCTGCCCGGTGATCAGATCCTCGTTCGGGATCAGGTATTCCTTGCCGTCGCGGGTGACCACGCTGACATAGCGCGCGCCCAGCGCGTTGATCCAGCCGAAGGTTTCGCCCAGCGAAATCACGTCGCCCGGCTTGATCGACTTGTCCAGCAGGATGATGATGCCCGACACCAGGTTCGACACCACCTTCTGCAATCCGAAACCAAGCCCCAGACCGATAGCACCAGACAGCACCGCCAGCCCGGTCAGATCGAACCCGACCGCCTTCAGGCCAATGAAGAACGCACCACCATAAAGCGAGATTTGCAGCGCCTTGGTGGTCAGAACCTGCATCGAGGGCGAGATTTCCTCGACCTGTTTGATGCGCCCTGACAAACTTTGCGAGACCAGCCGCGCCCCGACAAACAGCACCCCGGTCACCACCAGCGCTTTCAGAATTGCCAGTGCTGTCAGGCGAAAATCGCCGAATTCGATGGCGGCGCTGTCCAATACGGCCGCCGCATCCTCGGTCAGGCCCAGGATATAAAGCGTGACCCAGATCCACAGCCCCCAGCGCACCATGGTCCTCAGCGCGCTGTTGCGGATCAACCGCGCCGCCAGCACCACACCCAGCCAGCCCAGCGCCAAAGAGGCGGCGATGCCGATCAGATAACTGCGCGACGGCCAGGTCACCTCGCGCATCGCGGTGACAACGGCCCAGAGGACGATCACCAGGAAAATCAGCCGCAGCCGGCGGTGAATGGTCAAAAGCACCCGCAGCCGCCACTTTGGCCAACCCTCCAGCGTGCGCATCCAGGCATGCATTTTCGGGCCGACCCAGCGGCGCAGCAATTCGGCGATCACAAAGCAGACGACAATGATGGCCAGTTGATACAACTGCCACGGCCTCAGCAGGCTTTGCGCGAACCCTTCGGCATCGCCTGCAAGGTCCATCAGCCGATCCAGAATTGGCGTCAGTGCCGGTTGCGCCTGTGCCTCGGTTGTCGGTTCCATTCTCGCGCTCCAGTGCCTGATGCCAATCTGCACGGGCTGGGGGCTGCGAACAAGGCATTCACCATGACATCGACGCGGCCCTGCGCGATTTACTTTGAACCATCCGGCAACCCCGCGCGACCTATTCCCGAACAGCGCGCGCAAAGGAAGCAGAGCCTGCGCGCGCCAAAGACCCGGTTTCCACCTCCCACTCTGCCACCTTGCCCCGGACGCGCCCAGCGCTCGGGGCTTTTTTCTTCCCGGCTTGAGGTTGCGCAGCCACCGCTGTACACCTGCGCCCCATGACAGCGATATTCGATATGGATGACCGCGCCCGCCTGCCCTGGCGGTTTTTCGGCGCGACCTGTTCAGTCCTTGCACGGGGTTGACCTGCGCACGCCCGACGACACCTGATTTTTCGACATTCTGAACGGGAGTGGACCCAATGTCCCCCAAGACGCTCTATGATAAAATCTGGGACGACCATGTCGCCCATGAAGCCGACGACGGCACCTGCCTGCTGTATATCGACCGCCATCTGGTGCACGAAGTGACCAGCCCGCAGGCGTTCGAGGGGTTGCGGATGACCGGGCGCAAAGTGCGCGCACCGGAAAAGACCATCGCCGTGCCGGATCACAACGTGCCGACAACGCCGGGGCGCGATGACCCAAAGAACATGACCGAAGACAGCGCCATTCAGGTTGCCGCGCTCGACAAGAACGCGCGTGATTTCGGCATTCATTACTACCCTGTCAGCGACGTCCGTCAGGGCATCGTCCACATTGTCGGGCCGGAACAGGGCTGGACCCTGCCGGGTACCACCGTTGTCTGTGGTGACAGCCACACAGCGACCCACGGGGCCTTTGGCGCGCTCGCACATGGCATCGGCACGTCCGAGGTGGAACACGTGCTGGCCACCCAGACCCTGATCCAGAAGAAATCGAAGAACATGAAGGTCGAGATCACCGGCAAATTGCGCCCCGGTGTAACGGCCAAGGACATCACGCTTTCGGTGATCGGCGAAACCGGCACCGCCGGCGGCACCGGCTATGTGATCGAATATTGCGGCGAAGCAATCCGTGATCTGTCCATGGAAGGCCGCATGACGGTCTGCAACATGGCCATCGAAGGCGGTGCGCGCGCCGGGCTGATCGCCCCGGACGAAAAGACGTTCGACTATGTCAAAGGACGCCCGCACGCCCCGAAGGGTGCCGCGTGGGAGGCTGCGCTGACCTATTGGAAGACCCTGTTCACCGACGAAGGCGCGCATTTCGACAAGGTGCTGACGATCAAGGGCGAAGATATCGCCCCCGTCGTCACCTGGGGCACCAGCCCGGAAGACGTCCTGCCGATCACCGCGACAGTCCCCGCCCCGGGTGATTTCGAAGGCGGCAAGGTTGAGGCCGTGCAACGCTCGCTCGACTACATGGGGCTGACGCCTGGCACCCCGCTGAGTGAGATCGAGATCGACACCGTCTTTATCGGGTCGTGCACCAACGGTCGGATCGAAGACCTGCGCGCCGCCGCCGAGATCCTGAAGGGCAAGAAGATCGCAGTGAAACGCGCCATGGTCGTGCCCGGTTCCGGCCTCGTGCGCGCCCAGGCTGAAGAAGAAGGTCTGGCCGATATCTTCAAAGAGGCCGGGTTCGAATGGCGGCTGGCGGGCTGTTCCATGTGCCTGGCGATGAACCCCGACCAACTGGCCCCGCAGGAACGCTGCGCGGCGACCTCCAACCGCAACTTCGAAGGCCGTCAGGGCCGGGGTGGGAGGACGCACCTCGTCTCACCCGGTATGGCCGCAGCGGCGGCGATTACCGGGCGGCTGACCGATGTACGCGAGGTGATGTGATGCGCGCGATACACACGCAAAACTCATACGCTGTTCATATGGCGATCCTATGCCATTCACATCGCCAATTCCGGGCCGGAGGCCACTGACATGCAAAAATTCACCACCCTCACCGGCATCGCTGCCCCGATGCCCCTGATCAACGTCGACACCGACATGATCATCCCCAAGCAATTCCTGAAGACCATCAAACGCTCGGGCCTTGGGGCGAACCTGTTTGACGAGATGCGGTTTGACGATGACGGCAAAGAAATCCCCGGCTTCGTCCTCAATCAGCCCGCATATCGCGAGGCCGAGATTCTGGTGGCGGGCGACAACTTCGGCTGCGGCTCTTCCCGCGAACATGCGCCCTGGGCGCTGCTCGACTTCGGGATTCGCTGTGTCATCGCCCCCAGCTTTGCCGACATCTTCTACAACAACTGTTTCAAGAACGGGATTCTGCCGATCGCGCTGCCGCAGGACGTGGTCGACGTGTTGATGAAGGACGCAGAAAAGGGCGCGAACGCACGGATATCGGTCGATCTGGACGCGCAGACCGTCACAACCTCGGACGGCGAGGTTGCGACATTCGAGCTCGACTCGTTCAAAAAACACTGCCTTCTGAACGGCTTGGACGACATCGGCCTGACGATGGAAAAGGCGGCCTCGATCGATGCGTTTGAGGCACAGGCGCAGGCCGCCCGTCCCTGGGCCTGACCACAATATCTATCTCAGTTTGAAAAGGCGGCTACCAGGCCGCCTTTTTTCTGCTTTGTTGTTGATGCAAAGCCGCACCAGTTTTTCCCTCAAAGCGCCCCGATAAAAGGGGATAGATATCAGGTTGTTGCGTTTCGAAGTGAATGTTGGCAAGAATGTGGCAGGATTGAGGCAAGCTGTTGGCCGCCCTGCCCAGGCCAGCGGATTCATCTCGGAACAAGGGGACGGCATCGTATCGTCTTCGACCGGCATGAGGGGTGTAGGTGGTGATAATTCGGCTATTCGGGGCACTGGTCCGTGCGGCGTTGGTGATCTTGTTGATCGCGATGCCCTCGCTCTTGCTGACGAATTCTTCCGGTGAAGGCGCGGAAATCGTGGCGCTGGTGGCCATTTTCGGCGCGGCGCTGACGCTGTTTGAATACGCACCGGTCTATCCCTGCCTGATCGAGTTCCGCGACGCGCCACCGTTCAACCGCATCCGCTTCTTGTGCCTGTTTGCGACCGTCCTGTTCCTGGCGCTGATCGTGCGTGGCTATAGCGATCCAACGCCGCTGTCGGATCTGGTGCATGCTGTTGGCGCGGTCATCGGGCACAGTGTTGACTTCCCTTACAGTCCGGTGCGCCTGGTTACATTGCTGCTGCCTGAAAACGCAGATGCCGCACAAATCGCACTGGTGCGCAGTGCCGCTGGACTGAGCTTTCTGATCGGCCTGCTATCGCTTGCGTTCTTTATCCTGTCGCTGCGCATCTATGGCTGGCCCGCGCGTTCCGGCAGCTTCAACGTCTGGATCAACCTGCCAACCTTCGACCCGACCGCTGGAGGCGATGTCGTCGAACGGTTGGAGCGTGACGCACGATTCAACATCGCCGCAGGTTTTCTGCTACCATTCCTGATGCCGGCCATCATGCGCTCGGCCGCCGATCTGTTTGGTTCGGTGTCACTGGACAATCCGCAGTCATTGATTTGGATTATTGCTGCATGGGCCTTTTTTCCGGTTTCTCTGTTCATGCGCGGCATCGCGATGGGGCGCATTGCGGCAATGATCGAGGGCAAACGCCGCCAGACAAGCCTTGCCGAAGAAGGCATCATGCAAGCCGCCTGATCGCTGTTGCAGCGCTGGTCGTCTGGCCCGTTGTCGCGGCTGCAGAAACGCTGCGATTTGCAACTTTCAATACCGACCTCAGCCGGCGTGGCCCCGGCCTGCTTCTGCGAGACATTGAGCGCAAAGACGATCCGCAGATCGACGCCGTAGTCGCAATCATCGCGGACGTATCCCCCGATGTGCTGCTTCTGACAGGGTTCGACTGGGATCTGGACGGATTGGCGCTGGCGGCCCTGGCCGAGGCCCTGGCCACCGCCGGAACGAATTATCCGCATCGCTTTGCGCCGCGTCCCAATTCCGGCCTGATGACAGACGTCGATCTGGACGGGGATGGCCGGTTTGGCGGCCCGCGCGATGCGCAGGGATTCGGGCGCTTCACCGGCGAAGGCGCAATGGCCCTGCTGTCGCGCTGGCCAATCGACAAGGGCGCGGTCCGGGATTTCTCGGGTCTTTTGTGGCAGGATCTGCCCGGCGCCAAGCTGCCCGTGCGGGATGGAAAACCATTCCCCTCGCCCCGGGCGCAATCGGTTCAACGCTTGTCATCGGTAGGTCACTGGGGCGTGCCGGTGGCGGTGCCGGGCGGGCCGGTCTGGGTTCTGGGGTTTCACGCCACGCCACCCGTTTTTGACGGCGCTGAGGATCGCAACGGGTTGCGTAACCGGGATGAGGCCGCCCTGTGGCTGCGCTGGCTTGACGGTACATTGGCACCGCCGCCACCGCCGGGGCCACTTGTACTGATGGGCGATGCGAACCTTGACCCCGTTGATGGCGATGGTCTGCCCGGAGCATTGAACGCATTGTTGAACCATGACCGCTTGTACGACCCAAAGCCCGCATCGACCGGCGGCGCTGAAGCCGCGCGGCGACAAGGCGGCGCAAACGCGGATCATGCCGGTGACCCGACACTGGACACGGTGGACTGGCCCGATGCCTCGGACTCTGGCCGCAATGCCCCGGGAAATCTGCGCGTTGATTATGTGCTGCCGTCGCGCGACCTGACGGTACGCGACGCCGGAGTCTATTGGCCCGAGGATCCGACGGCATTGGCCCAGGCCGATGCAGCCTCGCGCCACCGCCTGGTCTGGGTTGACGTTGAAATCCCGGACTGACCAGCCGCCTGCTGTGGACCGCGCGCCGCCCTCAGGGTTCGACCACCCCGCCTGCCCCCAGATCGTACACGCGCTTGACCCTCAACAGCCCGCGCGCTAGGCCGCGACAAACCTCAACCCGCCCGGAGAATGCCCCATGTCGACCCCGTCCCTGTTGATCCTTGCCGGTGACGGCATCGGCCCCGAAGTCATGACGCAGGTGCGTCGCGTGATCGACTGGATGGGCGACAAGCGCGGGTTGAAATTCAACGTCTCGGAAGACCTGGTCGGCGGGGCCGCCTATGACGCGCATGGCACGCCACTGACCGACGACACGATGGCCCGCGCACAGGCCGCCGATGCGGTTCTTCTGGGCGCAGTTGGTGGCCCGAAATATGACGATCTGGATTTTTCGGTCAAACCGGAACGCGGCCTGCTGCGCCTGCGCAAAGAAATGGACCTTTATGCCAACCTCCGCCCGGCGCAGTGTTTCGATGCGCTGGCAGATGCCTCCAGCCTGAAGCGCGAGGTTGTCGCGGGCCTCGACATCATGATCGTGCGCGAATTGACCAGCGGCATCTATTTCGGTGAACCGCGCGGCATTATCGACGACAACGAAGGGGGCCGGATCGGCATCAACACCCAGCGTTACACCACCGACGAAATCCGCCGCGTCGCACGTTCGGCATTTGAGCTGGCGCGTCGGCGCAGCAACAAGGTCTGCTCGATGGAGAAGGCCAACGTGATGGAATCGGGCATCCTGTGGCGCGAAGAAGTCACCTGGGTTCATGAAAACGAATATCAGGACGTCGAACTGTCCCATATGTACGCCGACGCCGGCGCAATGCAGCTGTGCCGCTGGCCAAAGCAGTTCGACGTCATCGTCACCGACAACCTGTTCGGCGACCTTCTGTCAGACGCCGCCGCGATGCTGACCGGCAGCCTTGGCATGTTGCCATCTGCCAGCCTGGGCGCACCGAACGAAGCGGGACGGCCCAAGGCGCTTTATGAACCCGTGCATGGCTCGGCCCCCGATATTGCCGGGACCGGCAAGGCCAATCCGATTGCCTGCATCCTCAGCTATGCCATGGCGCTGCGCTATTCCTTCGATCAGGGCGACGAAGCCGCGCGGATCGAACAGGCGGTCGAGGCGGTTCTGGCAAGCGGCGCCCGCACGGCCGACCTGCTTGGCCCAGAGGGCGGCGAGGCGGTCTCTACGACGGAAATGGGCGACCGGATTCTGGCCGCGCTGGATGCCAGCCTCTGAGCGTTGCAAGGCGCGCACGTCGGCATTGCAGGCTTATGCGTTGAATCCGGTGCCGGACCTGCGCCACATGGGGTGATCTTTGCCACCGCATGGGAATGCCCGAATGCCGTCGCCTGAGAAATCCAACGGAAAAGCCGCGCTGATGGCGCTGGCCGGATTCGCGTTCTTTGCCAGCCACGATGTGCTGGTCAAGCTGCTTGGCGGTACGTATTCGCCATTTCAGATCGTGTTTTTCAGCGTGCTTCTGTCCTTCCCGCTGGTCACGATCATGCTGATGCGCGACGCCACGCCCGGCACATTGCGCCCGGTTCACCCATGGTGGACGGCCCTGCGGACCGGGGCGGCAGTGATCACAGGCGTCTGCGCTTTCTACGCCTTTTCGGTCCTGCCGTTGGCGCAGGCCTATGCGATCCTGTTCGCCGCACCGCTTCTGATCACGATTCTGGCGATCCCGATCCTGGGCGAAACCGTGCGGTTGCGGCGATGGCTGGCGGTGCTGGCGGGGCTGACCGGCGTTCTGATCGTCCTGCGCCCGGGCCAGACCGATCTGACCCTTGGCCATCTGGCAGCGTTGACTGCGGCGGTAACCAGTGCGCTAGCCTCGGTCATCATGCGCCGGATCGGCAATGATGAGCGTAGCGCCGTGCTGCTGATCTATCCCATGGTTGCCACGTTCTTTGTCATGGCCGGGGCACTGCCGCTGGTCTATCAGCCGATGCCGGTTGCGCACCTCGGCATCCTCGGGCTGATCGCCGCACTGGCCCATATCGCCATGCGCTTCATGATCCGCGCCTATCAGTTGGGTGAAGCCGCCATCGTCGCGCCGATGCAATATTCCCAGATCATATGGGCGACAGGCTTTGGCATCCTGTTCTTCAACGAGGTTCCCGACCTGCCCACCGCAATCGGAGCCGGAGTTATCATCGCCAGCGGCCTCTACATCGTATTCCGCGAAAGCCGCCCGGGCCGTTCGCAAACCACACCGGTCCTGCGCACGCGGGGCCGCCTGGAAACCGGCACGATGCCGCGTGTGTCTTCGATCCTCAGAATGCGCGGCATCCTGGCCACCCGCCCGATGTCCGCACACGTGCCTCACCCAAACGGGGGCCTTGCAAAGCCCCCGGCGAACCAGTAATCCGCCCGTCACGGTCGGAGTGTAGCTCAGCTTGGTAGAGCACTGCCTTCGGGAGGCAGGGGTCGGAGGTTCGAATCCTCTCACTCCGACCAATGATTTCAGATAGTTATGAAGCATCCTGGCAAAAAACTATCCTCGCTATGTCCTCTTCGTTTCAAAGCGCCTTTGGTCTTGTGAGAGCCACAGCAGAATCTCAGAATTCCTAATTGGTTGAAACTTGCGGGTCTTGCCTTGGCAGGGATCATTGTTCTGGAGGCCGACCTGACACATCACAGTCCAACGTTGAAACGCGGATGCCACCGGCATCGGCCTTGAATGCCGGAAACGCAGGACAGAGCCGCCGTTTCTTGTGATTTCGCCAGCCGCAGCCACATGCGCGCTTGAAAGTCTGGCCCAAAAACCGTGTTTGAACGTTGTCGCTCAAGTCGGTGCACTTTGCGCTTGATCCCTCCTTCGAACGAAAGCTCAAGATGATCGTCAAATCACAGAGAAAATCCAATAAAATGCGCTATTTAAACTGACTGAGAAAGACAGTCCTTAGTCAAATCTGAATTGGAAAAGATCGATCTCGCGGGCGTTGCGTTTACGCACTAACTCTTTGGTTTCATCTGTAAATAGTTCACGGTAATCCCGCGTCGTTGGCTTGCGATACGCACCCTTTGCCCTTGGCAATGTTGGCAGGTTCGGAACCTTTAAGGTGTTTACAAATGCCCGAAAATCTTCTTCCAGGGTCTCGTACCGCATCATGATATCAAACACTGGTACACCATTGATCGAATAAACCTCGAACGTTTTCCGTTCGGGGCGGCGAACAGACCGCCGTACGAACTTATCAAATTCGGGTGGGGTCGGGTCGTTTCGTATAGCCCAATAATATAGGGAAACTTCGCGATCCCACGGGTTTCTCACGATCGAGACCTTTGTGTACGCATCGAATTTCTCTGGATTCATAGATTTGCGCACCCAAGCGGCATTCATGTGTTGGTGGTAAGCCAGCCCAACGCGCGACGGTCTTCGACCCAACCGCGCCTGAACGCGGGCATGCAAAGGTACATACGCTTCCGGAACTTCAATGTTTCGGGGCCCGCTGCCACGTCCGAAATCCATGTCCTCCGCAGGTAACGCCGTGACCACATCCTCGGGGCCACAGATTTCGGACAACGCAAGCTGGACACTGGACCCGCCCGTTTTTTGCGTCTTGAGGAAGATGAATTTGTGCGCGTGGGAGATGATCATTGTGTCTTTGTCTTCGTTAGCGCCTCGCGCCTACCAGAATCCTGCTTCGCTGCACAGTCGAAGATTCTGGATTCAATGCGCATTCCGGTGCCTTATGAGGGCACAACAAGGCAAAAAACTCCTTGTCGCGCGGGCTTCGTTGACAGACGCGACTCGGGCTTGTTAGGCCACTGCTGACCACCAAATCGAAGAGGCGTAGTTCGTGAATCGCATGTCAGAAATCGAAGGGTCTGAACACGGCGGCGATCCACGGCAAACTCCGCTCCGGGCAGAGCCGGAATCGGTGCTCCAGCGCAATTTGTGCACAGCGTTTTGCGAGGCTCTGTCCCTCTCCGAAGTCGGGATGGATGATGATTTTTTCGACCTGGGTGGAGATTCACTTAACGGTGAGACGCTGGCGCTGCTGCTGACGCAAGTGCTTGGCACAAACTTTCCGATTGCTTCCCTTTTGGAGTGTTCCACACCGCGTTTGATCGAAAGACAGTTCGCCGCTTCCGCGCCACTGGAACCAAAGACAGTTGCCGACACAGTGCCGTTTTTCCTGGTCCATGGGAAAGGCGGATATACGTTCCTGCGCCCTGACTTTTTAAACGGTCTCGCCAAGGGTCGCAAAATGGTTGTGTTCGAGCTGCCAGGGCTACGCGATCAACGCAAGACACCACACCGGATAGAAGGTATCGCCAAGGCCTATGTCACTCAGCTGCTGGAAGCGTATCCCGCAGGCCCAATTTTCCTGGCTTCGTTTTGTGCGGGTGGTTTGGTGGCGATAGAGATGGCACATCAACTGCGTGCACTTGGGCGACCTGCTGAGCATATTGTTTTGGTGGATCCGGGAACGCCAAACGAAATGATTCTACGACACGAAGGAAAGACGGATTCGATCCTCCGCCGCATCACACTCGCACCAATCACGGGGCGATTTTCAGGGCGCGTTGCGCCAGCGGATTTCGAAGATGACAGACTATTTGAATATCGTGTCAAAGCGTCGACGCTCCGCAGGCGGATCAGGATGGCGATGCAGAAACTTCGTCGCACTTCGACGAAAAGATCACCGCTGAGGGCTTTCAGTATCGACGCGAAAGCACGTTTGTCGACAAGTTACCGGCATTATTGGACCAGGCCGCTTGCCCAGCGTGTCGATGTGATCTGCTCTCGCCGCAGGATGCCGGGATTCACAATCCCCGGTGGCCTCTGGTCGTGGATGATACCGGAATGCTCTTTTCATCCGATGTTTGAAGAGCACAAGAATATCGCATCGCGCGATACAGCGGAACTACTTGAAGACATCTTCGCCAGGGCATCCAGCGTACCGTCGTCGACGCCGTCATCGGGTCAGGCCGTAAGCCAAGTGGGCTGAATGGCGATTTTCACGCAATTGATCGCGGTTGGGGCCTGACGTTGACTGCGTCAAACTGCGCCTTTGATGCCGTCTGTTCGTAGTGTTCCGGCGTTAAAAGAACCCTCTGACCACCGCCAAATGGCATTGGCCAAAATCTGGAATGGACGCCGGTATTAAATGATCGCTCTTCGCCCGAACGAGACCATGGCTCATCTAATCTTCCGCCAACTTCTGGCCCATGATGATCGTGCGTTGATCTTTGCCGGATCCGAAACCTTGTCGGGGCCCGAGATTGCGACACAGGCGGCTTCGGTCGCGGGCGCGCTCACAGACCTTGGGGCGCGTGCGGGCGATGTGGTGTTGATTTCGCGCCGCGACCCTGTCGAAACTCTACTGGCCTTTCTTGCGACATGGTACATTGGGGCATCGCCCATTGTTTCAGACTTCAGAACACCCGCACCCGAAATTGTGCGCCTGGCGCAAGCAGCAGGTGCGCATCTGAGCGTTGTTCAACGCAACCTCGGCTCGGATGCGGTGGCGCATTCACTTTGGGAGGAAAGCTGGCGGTCTGGCCCAGCGCCAGCCAACGGTATTGGAAGCGATCCTTCGGCGCTGAACGCGCCTGCGATATTGGGACAAACCTCGGGAACGACCGGTCAGCCAAAAATCGTACCGCATCATCAGCACCTTTACGCAGAGCGGTTGCGCATTCGCGCCGCTGCGCAGGCGCGAGGGGCCGGCAAGCTGTTGATTGCCACGTCGTTGCAATTTCACCCGACTTTGGCGGCGGCGATAATCAATTTGATTATTGGTGACCCGGTGCAGTTCCACCCGATCCTGTTTACACCAGACAGCCTGACCGAGATTATCCTGTCCAGTCGCGCAAGAACCATTTTGCTGCCTCCGCCGATCATTCGTCGGCTGGTGCACCACGTCGGGCCGCGTGACACGCCATTGTTTGCAGACTTGAAAGTCCTTCGGAGTGTCGGTGGCCCAGCATCGCCAGAGGATAAGATTGCCGCCTACAAACATCTTTCGCCTGGTTATACTATGGCTTATTCCAGCAATCAGTCTGGCATGGTCGCTGTTCTGCAGGGCCCGGATGTATTGGCCCGCCCCGAGACCACCGGGCGCATACTTGACAGTGTTTTGGTTGAAGCGCTTGACGATGAGGGCCAGGTCCTTCCAATCGGTGTTCCAGGCCAGTTGCGCATTTCGTCCAGAACTGTCGCTCAACCCAATGATCCGCAGTTGGACGCGACCGCGGGCGATGTTGAATTTCTCAGAACAGGAATGTCCATGCCCGGCGATGTCGGATTTGTCGACTCCCAGGGTTTCCTGACCATCCAAGGTCGCCAGGACGACGTAATTCTGCGCGGCGGTGTGAACGTATCCGTCGAACAGCTGGAAGGGATGATCATGCAATGTCAGGGTGTCGAGGATGTCGCCGTCCTGGGCATTCCAGACGCCATGATGGGCGAAGAGATTGTTGCCGCTGTGGTGGGGTCGATGAGTGGTGATCAGGTTCTGCGGCACTGCGTCGCCACGATCCCGATAGAGAAGCGGCCGCGTAAGATCGCCATTGTACCGTCTTTGCCCTACAGCATTGTCGGCAAATTGTTACGGCGCAAGATAGACCTCGCGATATTTGACTAGCTTCAGGACGCGTCCATTGCACAGTCTCAGCGGCAGACGGACGAAAAGGCAGGTGACTGCGTCGCGTTGCCCGTCTCGGTTTTGCGATTAAATAGCGAAAGCGGATAGGTCAGGCGTGAAGGTCTCTGGTTTAATCGATCAGAGCAAGATCGGCGACGGCCACGCAACATGTATCAGGCGATCAAAAATTATATGAACCAGCCCTGCGACGACCGCCGAGGTTATCAAAGACGTGCGGAACCGAATCCGACCGATCATCCGCATGACCCCGAAAACAAGCAGAAAAGACGACGGGATCGCGCCGATCAGATAGAGGCCCGCACAAAGCGCCACTGCCAGGCCGAAGAACTGTGCAATTTCGGTCCATCGACGTGGATCGCGCAACTCGGGTTCAGTCGGTGTTTTGCGCGAGGTCCACAATACGCCCAAAGATACGATTAGCAGCCCGCACCCGGCGATCTGTGGCAGGATCACGGCAATTGGTTTGCGGCCAAAGGCGGAATGTGGACGCCATTGATTGTAGGATACGAACCACTCGCCATTACCGGCCTTGGCCTTGGGGCCGTGATGGTGCATGCGGGCACACCGTTGGCACGCATGGCCTGCGCCAATAATTGAAACGAATCGCCCTCTGATTGTATCTCGGATATCCGCCAGCGGCCACAAATGAATGACCCGCTCTGATTACGTGTTTGGACACGGGCACGTATTTTGACAGTCGGACCAGCAAGTTTTTGCCGTATGTATCCGATTGTCATTACACAACTTTAACGTGCATTTGTATTCTATGCGCCTGCTCAACGACGGCGGTCAATTCAGGAATTGCCGGAAATATGATAATCTCGGTTATCTTTCAGATTATGATTTTTGCTCTCAGATAGTGAGGTTTCGCCATGTCCGCTGCATTCAAGCTCAGTCTGCCTGTCGACATTCCTTGGGAGCGTATTTGTGTCTCTCGGGACATGATGGATCGCAAACCCTGCGACCTGAAATTCCCGGCAAAATGGCAATCTTCGATGGCCGTTTACAAATACGTTCCGGACGATGATTATCAGAATTATCCGGGCCGAAAAATTACATATGTCAAAGTCACGGCAACGATAACCGGGTATCAGCCTCGGGACGAAGAAATTCAGGGCTCCCTCGATTGGGGCAGCCTCGACACAACGACCCTCACGGGCGTCACAGAACTTCTGGAAAGCTATTTTCCCTGCCACGGCGCGATCCTTCAAGTCATTGTCGGACCTAAAGATCCTGAGCAAACCAGATTAAACGATTACCCCTATATCCTTGATTTTGAGCCAAAAAAGAGAGAGCTCTTCGAAATGGCGACGGACACCCATGAGCGCACGTCGCGGTCATTGGAGTCGCTCAACATCTCAAATTCAGCCGGCACCACCCGCTCGTTAGAGACAATGGACATTGATATGGGCGGCAGCACTTCTTTCGGTATGCAGGGCAGCTATGCCGGGACCGGAGGTGGCTTTGATGTCAGCACTTCGAATGCGGGCCAGTGGGGAACCCGATCCATAAATACCGATGGTTCGCAGACCGCCAGAACAACCGACCTCGGCCAAGAAAAGCGCGAGACATTTTCGCATTCGACCCAATTGTCACAAATGTACCACTTGCTTGACAGTTACCACCTTGGCACAAATCGCGCGGTCTTTTTTGTACAGCCCCGACCCCATGTTCTGGAAGAACCTTCAGGCTTCGTCCGCGGCCCTCGCCCGGTCGAAGGTATTCAGGAATTCTTCCTTGTGGTTTCACAACCTGAGGATGCAGACGATTTCTGTGTCTCTGCGCGCCTCGACACCAGTCACCTGGTGACGACGGACATTCTGGATTACACTTACCGCACCGATATTTCGAATCTCGCGGATGCAGTCGGTAGAATTCCCAATAAGAATGACGAATACATCGGCAATACGACGCGCGAAGCGTGTTTCCTTTGGGAATGCTGGGATATCACCTACAAATGCTACCGCGCTCGCGATGTCGATGACCAGATTTACACGGCCCCGACCGGTTTCAATATCGAGGGATACAATAACCTCATCAATGAATCGCGGCACGGATCGACGTCCGTTCAGATCGCTCCGGGAAACAAAACGCTTACCGTTCACGCCGAAGCTGAAGGGCACATTTGTTTCGAACACAAAGGGGTCTGCGTCGATTGCCCTGATGAGATCGAGAAATACTCGGGCTATGCGCGTCGGCAGGTTCAGGTGAATCTGCGCTCCGAAGAACGTGATCGGAAGATCGGCGAGGAAGAATACCTGTTGCTGACCACCCGCGGGATCTGTTGCTGCCCGAAAGATGGGCCGAAATGGACTGATCCCCGCGTTACCGGAACATTTGCAATTCCCGGTCGCTATAACCCCCGCCATGTTGATCCTGCGAAGAACCGCCCCGGCAAATTTGACGATTATGCGGGTTCGTTCCATCACATGGCCGATCAGCCCGCGAGTGTGGCCAAAGACCTTGCGGGTGCCAGAAAAGGCAGCATGCAATCCTCCGATGACGATCCTGCGAAGTCGGATTGCGATTGCCGCGATGACGCGGGCAAGGGCGACCAGCAGGCTGCATCGCAGGGCCGCATGACAATCCGCCAGGCCAATGGCATGCTTGGTTTCATCAAAGAGCGGATGGTGAAATCCATCGAGTCCGCTGATCCACGCAACCAACCCAAGCCCTATTACCAGACCGATCTTTTTGCCAAGCAGCTGCGCTCGATCATGGTGCGCACGCGCCGATCCCGCGAAATGTCGGGCAAGCCGCTGAAGGAAGTCACGAAGAACCGCTATTTCGGAGAAGCGATCGCCAAAGAGCTGGAGATCAAACCCGACAAGGTAATGGTCCGCGACGTGTTCTCATATCGCAACGATGAACTGGCCCGCATGACAGGGCAGGCGACTGACGACGTGGTTGAGTTTAAACTGCGCCTGATGGGCGTGCCTCTGACGAAAAAGCCGGGTGACGGCGGAGGGAAAGCCGACAAGAAACCATCCAAGAAATCCCGTTAGACGGGATGCAAAGGAGGTTCGGCGATGGCCTTGCACCACCTGCCCCATATCTTCCATGGCCCCGAGAGAGTTCCGCTGGAGCCTGAAACTCTGGCGCTTCGCGACCCAGCAAACGCGCGGCCCATCTTTGGGATCGCGCCGCTGGGTTGGGTGGCACACCGCTGGGATAGCCCGGTGGAGGCATCACGGGTCTGGGCAGCTCATGCAGGCACATTCGATGCCGCACTATTGCCCGGCGCGCCCCCTATTGATACCGCCCTGCTCCCCTATCTGAAGGTGTTGCGCGCGGCCAAAACACTGCCGTTCGCAACTGCGGTTGACCAGGCTGCGCGGGCCGCAAGCAAATTCGCCGGTTCCGAAGGGTTGTCGGCCGATGACGTGCTCTCGCTGTGGTGCATCAAGGAAGGCCAGATATCTTCGGTCTGGCATTGCCGTCTGTCGGATGGCCACAAGGGTTTTCGAAGCGTCGCGATAAATGTGGCCCGCGACAGGGTCGCCGCCGCGCATCTGGCGGCCTCGGCGCACGTCCTATCCGATTGCGCAGACGGGCCGGTTGCGCGCGTCCGGGCAGTCTATGGCACAGATGAGCTGGACGACACTGCAACTGTTTGCACCGTGCAGGACTGGATCGCAGACTCCCGAGAGCTGGGTGTTTGGCGTGACGCCACGCCCAGACGCATGGTCGGCCTGGTCGCAATCGAACGGTTCCTGCCCGACAATCACGCCCCCGCCGGAGTGGCCGGTGTCGTCGCCGAGCGTCTGACCGACAAGCACTGGCGCGCGCTGATCGGCGCTGTCGGGAAACTCCGGCGCGTTGGCTCCGACTCGGTCGAGATACCCGATTTTACGCTCTCCAACGGCGATTTTGTCCTGTCCCCCGACGGACCCTGCATGGTCGCTTGTTCGGGCCGCTGGACGGTCCTGCCAGGCTTGAAACCGGACGCCAGCAAGGGCGCGATCCGCCGAAAAATCACTGCGCATCTGAACGACGTCACCCGTGAGTGTGTTGCCTACACCATCGCCAGCTAAGGCGGTGGCGCGATTTGCGAGCCATTGCGCAAGCCTAGTTCTGCTGCTCTGAACCCGGAGAAATTCTCAGATGAGCGAATATACTTTGACGCTGCCGGACGGGATCAACTCCTTTGAGCACAACGGCCAGGAGTATGGATCCGGAGAGACTTACGAAGCGAGTTCCGCTTGCGATGCAATCGCGTTCTACAATGCGGCGCGAAGCACAAATGCTGAATTGGGCCGGGCGAACAACACCAGCAATTTCTGGCAGAATACCGAAGCCGAATGCGCCAGTTCGCCTGCCCCCGTCGACCCAGATGCCCCGCCAACGGGAACGACCCCGCCGGTCAACGATGCGCCCCCGACCGAGGATGGCGACGATGCCGATCAGCAGTCAGCGCCACAGCTGGACCCGCCCATTGAAGGCGAGCGCCAGACACCGCCACCACAATCGCCGGATGTTGAAGAACCGCCGCGACGCCCGCCGCCAGGCGAGGTTGATCCCGATAACAGCGATCAGACGCCACAGGAACAAACCGGCGGTGGCGACCCGGTTGACCTCTTCTCTGGGCGGTTCACCCTGCGGGAGATTGATCTGCAACTCAATACCAGCGTTCTGCCGCTGGAAATGGTCCGCACCTATCAGAGCGGGCAGTCAAATTTCGGCCCATTTGGATGGGGCTGGGATCACAATCACAACAGATACCTGCGCGAGCTGACCAACGGCGGCGTCGCGCATTGGACCGGAGATCTGAACGAGGAAATCCACATGCCCGAAGGGGGCGGCTGGCGTGCGGCCCCCGGCGTTTTCCATGTTCTTGAGCGTCTTGGCGGCCCGGCGACGCGTTATGTTCTCAAAGCGCCGGAAGGCCTGGAATCCACCTTCGAACAACCGCCGGGATGGACCGACGGCGAGCGCATCCCGCTTGTCAAAGTCGCGGATCGGTTCGGCAACACGCTCGTCTATACCTATGATGCCCGGTCCCGGTTGAGCATGGTCACCGACGATGATGGCCGGTTCCTGGCCTTTCACTACGGCGATTGCGATCTGCTGGAGGCAGTCGAAGATCAGGCCGGTCGGCGCGTTGCCTACGAACACCACAACGACCTGGAGCACCTCGCCTGTGTGCGCCTGCCCGCAACGGATGATCACCCGGATGGCCTGCGCCGCGCATTTGAATACGCGCCCGCCTCTTTGCCACAACCGCTTCGCCACGCCATTACGCGAATACGCGATGGCGACGGACTGGTATTTCTGGAAAACCGATACGAACAGGATCCATCCAGCTTCTCGTATGGGCGGGTGACCGAGCAGTTGGCAGCGGATTACCTTTATCAGTTCCGGTATACCCAGCTTCAGTATGTGCCAGCGCATGCGGACTTTCTGAACATACCCAGCGTGCGGGTCGAACTTATGACGCCCGATTTCGCGCTCTACACCCATACATACAATTATCGGGGTGATCTGCTGGATTATCGGTTCCGGCTGGTCGCCGATAAGTCATTTCGTGTCGTCGCGTCCAGCTTTGGCTACGACACCGAAGGGAACCGGATTCGCACGACGCTGCCAGATGGCAGCGAAGAATTACGCAGGTTTTCGCATACCGATCCTGATCCGCGCATGCGCGGCAAATTGCGGCAGATCGAGTTGCGCGCAAGGGCGGGCTTTCCATCGCCCAGCCGCATAACTCTGAGGATCGACTACGAACCGAACTTTCAACTGGTCAAACGAATTCGGGATGAACGGGGCGGCAGTACGGACTATGTCTACGACCTGGACACGGCACCGGGGCCGGGGGCCGTCGGCAAGCTTGAACGGATCATCCTGCCGGATGCCGTCTTGCCGGACGGTTCTGTTCAGAACAGTGACATCCGCCTGAAGATAGACGCACGCGGTCGATTGGAAGAACTCACCTCGGCCCTTGGCCACACCCAGCGCTATATCTATGGCGGTCCCGGGCCAGAGGCCGGGCTGCCCGTGCAGACGATCCGCGATGTCGGAGGCCTCGACATAACCGAGACGATCAGCCGCGATGCCAATGGCAACGTCGCATCGACCGAAGACGGTATGGGCGAAAGAACCGAACTGACTCACGATGCGCTGGACCGGTTGGTACAGATCGCGATGCCTGACGTTGCCGGCAAGCGTGGCATAGTCAGGCTGAACTACGACACCCAGGGCGATCTGGTTGCGCTTTGGCGACCGCGCGGAGATTATGACGACGCGGTTCTGGCCGGTGCACCAATCACCGATACGCTTACGCGCAACGTCCAGGGCCATATCGTTTCCACAACTTTCGGGGCCAATACCGCAAACCCCATCACCCAGACCCAGAAAACGGACTACCGTGGCCTCGTCCTGTGCGCGACCGGGCCGGAAGGCACGGTCACGCAGCAGTGCTTTGACGAACGCGGGTTGCTGTTGGAGCGGACCGAAACCGGGGCTGACGGCAGCACGACAAAACAACAATGGGTATATGATCGCGCCGGGCGGCTGCAGGTGATGCGCAGCGGACAGGATAGCCCGACCGAGACCCGCTATGACTATGACGCCTTCGGGCGCCTGGCAAAGGTCACGTTGCCCGACGGCGCCGAGCAGAGCTATGAATACGGACCCGGCGACAGCATCCTGGATGAGCAGCTGCGGGGGAATGACGGCACCGGAATGGTGCGGCTGCTGGCGCGCAAATCCCAAACCTATGATGCACGCGGGCGTGTCGTGACCGAGACCCGCCACGCCTTCGAGGATGACCCGACCACGGCACAGCTGTTGACCGTCAGCAACACATTCGACGGCGATGATCGGCTGATTGAAACCGAAGATCATCGCGGCGCGATCACACGGATGGACTATGACCGGGCGAACCGGCTGACCGCGCTGACGGATGGAGCGGGCAATCGAACCGAACATCAGTATGACGCCGCCGGGCGTCGCACCCGAACAAGGACCATAGATCTGGAAGACGGCGGCAGCGTACAGCGGGACACGCTGTTCACCTACGACGGGCGCGGGCGACTTTCGCGCATGACATTGCCGGGCGGCGAAGTCACCGACTATGACTATGACGACCGCAATACGCAGGTCCGAATCCTGGCGCCACTGGGATTCGAGCAGCGGCAGCGGTTTGGTCAGCTGGGCGAGCTTTTGGAGCGCACCGTCGACCCGTCTGGCGTCAACGCATCGCACCGCTGGACCTATGACAAATCTCTCCGACCGCTCAGCTATTCTGACCCTGTCGGCGATGTCACCCGATTTTTCCATGACGGATTGGGGCGTATGGTCCGCACCACCCTGCCCAATGGATTCGAAAGCAAACGGTCATATTCGCAGGATGGCCGGGTTTCGACCGAAACGGTCTCGGGCGGTGGAGTCATCAAACTGGGCTATGACGCCGCCGGGCGTCTGTCGCAGATGCAGGGCGGCGCCTCGCCGATATCCGCCAATATTGCCGACCACAGCTTTGCCTACGATGCACGTGGGCACATCACCCGGGCCAGCGCCGACGGCCTGGTAACACGGCGCAAATTCGACAGTCTTGGGCGGCTCGTCGAGGACAGCACGGATGGGCTGACGCATCGCAACAGTTTCGATGATCTTTCGGGCACAATAGACAGGCACTGGTCCGATGGGCGCCATGAGCGCATCGAAAGCGACGTAATGGGCCGACCCACGAAGATCGAACAACTCGCCCCCGGCACGGTTGCCAGCAACGTGGCGGATCTGGCGCAGTTTGCGCTGGCCGGGCCGATGTCGGTCGAGCAGCGGACACTCTTCGGCTCTATCACCACGGCCACACGATTCGACGCCAGCCGCAGGGTTCTGGATCAGGAGGTCACGGCAGGCGGAGGGGCGATAGAAACGCAAGCATATCGCTATGATGCCCTTGGTCGCACCAATGTCGCGCAATCTGCACTGCAAGGGTGGACCCGCCTGGCCGAGCATGATGGACCGGGCCGGTTGCGCCGCACTGCCGAGGGGTTCGTCGCCCCGCCGCTTACCGCGGGCGCAGGTTCGGTCGCAGAACAGGCCACCGATATTGGCGCGGTTCAGGCCGCCGCCGCAGGCGCAGCGCGCACCCGGGAATTCACCTACGACAGCGCCGATGCGCGGCTAACCCGCAGCGAAAACGGAGCCGCCCCTGACGTTTACACCTATGCAGCTGGCAAAATGATGACGGCCGCAGCGGCCGAGGTGATGAGCAATGACGCCAACGCGCGGCGCACAGGGGATGGTCGCAACCGCTATGAGTACGACGCCCTCGGTCGCGTTACGCGCATTCTGACGCAGGATGGCGCGGCGGAACGCATGCGGATGACATATGATGCCCTCGGTCGGTTGCAGCAATCTCAGACAGATGGTGGCACGATACATCGTCACGGCCATTTTGGGCAAATCGAGGTCGAAGAACACGCCGGCGGCGCGCTATTGCGTCAGTTCAGCGCCGATCCGTATCTTCCACTGCCGCTGGCAGTGCACCAAGGCGGAAGCAGCTTTGCGGCCCTGAACGATCAGCGGCTAAACCGTGTCGGCCTTGCCGATACCTCCGGCAATATCGTTGAGCGCTACAGCTTTGCGCCGTTTGGAACCCCACGGGTGATGGCGCCGGACGGATCGGCGCGGCCGGCCTCGCAGTTTGGCCTCGACCCGGTGTTTGGCGGGATGCGCTACCTGCCGGGTCCCGGCCTGTACCACACGCGCTATCGCGTAGCGGACCCGCGCCACGGCGTGTTCCTGACCAGCGATCCCTTTGGGCCGCTCGACAGTCCGAATGTTTACGCTTACGCGCGCCAGAACCCTGCCGATTTTGTCGACCCCGAGGGCGATCTGGCATTCCTCGCCGGTCTGCTGATTGCCGCTGTCGCTGGTGCCGCTATCGGAGGGCTTTTTAACGGGGTGCGACAGGCGATTGCGATCGGCGAGGGGTCGCAGAAAGAATGGGAGTGGGGACAATTCGGCCTTGCTGTCGGCATGGGGGCGGTGATTGCGCCTGCAATGGTTGTCGCGCCGGAACTTGTAATCCCGCTGGCCGCTTACGGTGTTGTCAATGGCGGTGCCGAAATCGCGCGCGGGAATTATTACACCGGCGCATTTGACGTCGTCACATCAGTGCTTCCCTTCGGGTTCAAAGGGGTGCGGACCGGGGCTGTCGGGCGCGGCTCGGCGATCGGCCAGGCGCGCGGCCTTGGACCACGCACACCGATGTCGACTCGCGTTGGGCGGTTCCGGCTGATCGGCGACAATGCCCGCCATATGCTTCCGCGTTTGCGCGGACGCCGGATCGGCCTTGGTTTCAGTCAGGCGCGCAACAGCCCCGAGGGTCACGTCGCAGTCATTCTTGAAAACGGCGAGCGCGGAATGTGGTTTGTCGAAAAAAACGCAATGCGCGACCCTTATACACGGGAATTGCGTGCGTCGTTCTTCGAGACTGAGCCGCCGCCGGATGCCTATGTTCACGACCCGACCCGACCGTTTGTTTATCGCGGCATGCGGGTCTCTGAACAGGCCGTTCGGACCGCGACCGAACACGCACGCGGTCGACTGGCCGAGAACGGTGTCGAGCCTTTCGACTTCAAGACCGCCAATTGTTCGCACTTTGGATGTGATGTGTTGTCCGCCGCAGGGTTCCGCGGCCTTGGCAACGGGCGGGGCAGCGGACTGTGGAGCGATTTCTCCAATCTGAGCCTGGCACGCACGATGATGCGCTCGGCGACATTCGGCCCGCCCCAGCTGGGCGACGATGAGGCCGCATCCGAAGACGCCCCGCCGCCGCCAAAGAAGCAATAGAATCCACCGAAATTGCCTCCGCTTCTGACGGGACCAAGGCCGGGTGAACCCTGGCACCCGCGACTCGGCCAGTTCGTCTTTTGGCAAACGAATGGCGCTTCAACCATTCGTGCAGGTGTCTTAGCCCCCTAAAACTGTGCCACTATATTGGTCGCGAGAGGGGGACATGGAATGGCACGGAAGAGGCGTTCTGGCCTGCTGCCGGTTTCGTGGACATCGAGATAAGGTGTTCATGAAACTGGAGAATCCACATGACGAGAAGAGCATTCAACCGCGAGTTCAAGCAGGAAGCGGTGGAGTTGATAACAAAGCGTGGCGTCAGCACGGCGCAGGCTTCAAGATATCTTGGAATAAACGCGACTGTGCTGCGCCGGTGGGTACGGGCATCTGAGACAAACGGGGCAGCTGCGTTCTCCGGTCACGGCAAGTAACTCCAGAACAAGAAGAGCTCAGGAACCTGCGGCGCGAATTGTCGAAATTGAAGGCGGTGCGGGATATCCTAAAAAAGGCCACGGCCTACTTTGCCAAGGACCAGCTGTGATGTTTGCGTTTGTGGCGAAACACCGAGGGGTCTGGCCAGTCAGTTGGATGTGTGACGCGCTCGGTGTGTCACGGAGCGGTTTCCATGCCGGGCTGACGCGACTACGCAGCGACCGGTCGATCCGCGACGAAGAGTTATCGGCGGCGATCCGTGCGAGCTTTCTGCGATCGGACAGAACCTATGGTGCTCGACGGGTCTGGCACGATCTTCTTGAAGAGGGCTATTCCTGCGGGTTGCATTGCGTCGAGCGATTGATGCGGCAAGCGACCTTCAGAGCTCATCCAAAGCGTCGGCAACCACCGAAAAACGAGGGCACGACGTCGATCATAGCCGCCAACGTGCTTAAGCGAGAGTTCGATGCAAACGGCCCGAACCAGAAATGGGTGGCTGACTTCACCTACGTCTGGACGGCTGAGGGCTGGCTCTACGTCGCCGACGTCATCGATCTGTTCTCGCAGCGTGTCGTCGGTTGGCCCATGAGCCATCAGATGACGTCCCAGATGGTCACGGACGCCTTGATCATGGCGATCTGGCGCAGAGGTCGACCAAGGGAGCTGCGGCATCATTCCGACCAGGGTAGCGAGTATAACAGCGAGCCGTTCCAAAGGCTGATGGCTGGTCAAGTCATCACCTGTTCGATGAGCCGATCCGGAAATGTCTGGGACAACGCAGCGATGGAGAGCTTCTTCTCTCCGCTGAAACCGAAAGGGTCATGCGAAAAACCTACCGGACCAGGAAACAGGCGCGCGCAGACGTCTTCGATGACATCGAGCGGTTTTACGATCCGCAGCGTCGGCACTCGACCATCGGGTAGCTAAGCCCTATCACATTTGTGGAGCGAGCTATGAAAGCATAAGTTGCCGTCCACGAAACCGGCAGCAGGCCACATTTCCTGAAGGCGCAGGGCGTCGATCTTCTGGCTGACCTGCAGAAAGGACACTGACGTGAGTGAGTTCACAAAGACGCGCACCCGGACATCGTTCCACCCCGCTGCCCCGCTGACGCGGGCGCATATGCCTTCGGGATTTGATATCTCGCTGGATCGCTATACCGGCGGCCGCACGATGCGCATTCCCGACGATTTCGGGCCACATCAGAGCCTTCACGGCTTCGACCCTGATTTTCATAACATTGTCGATTACATCGTGCGGATTACGCACCGCATCTGGGAAACCGACGCCAGCGGTGTTGAATATATTGCCGACTGCTATGCGCCCGACAGCCTTGTCTATGACGACTATGGGCTGCAGACCGGCAGCACGAAGATCGTCGCCGACACCCATCACACCACCGGTGCCTTCCCCGGCATCGTTCTGGACGCGG
>Ga0070727_10000960_pt1 | contig 31927 bp, 28 predicted proteins | sample tdAd472_FD_66722 | JGI IMG/M metagenome (GOLD analysis project Ga0070727, IMG submission 66722) | Marine sediment microbial communities from the Atlantic coast under amendment with organic carbon and nitrate - tdAd47.2 | ecosystem: Environmental > Aquatic > Marine > Coastal > Sediment | place... | reverse complement strand
ACTTCCCCGCGCCAATTCCAGCGCCGTTTCCATGGTCGGAATCGACTTCTCCGTTACCGAGGAGAAACTGCCTTCGACCGTGTCGAACCCTTTCAACGCAACGGCGCCCGCCGCAACCGCCAAAACCGTGACCGTTCCAAACGCCAAATAAAGTCGGCCCTTGATACGGTCCAGCCCCCCAAACCGCCCAACCATGTTTCCTCCTTATCGACCGCCTTGCTTTTTCTTCGTATCGCGGACGGTCATTCAGTTCCGCTGTTCGGCAACCCCGGACAACAGCGCGCCAAAGTGCCGCCATTATAATAAAAAGTGATTTTCCTAACATATCGTAAATTCCTTAATCGTTTTCTTTTGATACTCTCCTGTAGTGCGGACCTTTTTTCGGCATATGCTTCCGGGCAACCAGGTCTCGAGGCAAAAAGGCGGCGGAACTGCCCCACTTTCCCGATCCGCGCATGTCGGCGACTGACTGCGGCGGCCGCATCGGATACCGTCATTTCCGGATCAGGCGCACGCGACCAACGAGCGCCGATTGAAACAGCAGGAGGGAACATGTTCGGTATTGGATCGTCCGTCGCCGTCATCACCGGGGCAGGCCAAGGAAACGGCGCCGCCATTGCGCGCGGATTGGCCAAATCCGGCGCCGCCGTCGCGCTTGCGGATATCAACGGGGAAGCGGTCGCCGCGCTCGCAACCGAGATCGAAGCGGCCGGCGGCAAGGCCTTCGCGCAACGGCTGGACGTGACGGATCCAAAGGCCGTCGATGATTTCGCGGCGGCCACACGGAAAACCCTCGGCCCCGCGAAACTGCTGGTGAACAATGCCGGCGTGATCCACCGCACCGCCATCGACGAGGCCGACCATCCGGACGCCTGGGCCAGGACCTTCGCCGTCAATGTGGACGGCACCCGGCTTATGGCCCGCGCCTATCTCGGCCAACTGGTGGAGACCAAGGGCAGCATCGTCAATCTGGGGTCGATCATGTCGGTGACGACAGGCCCGGGCCTGACCGCCTATGCGGCCAGCAAGGGCGCGGTCGCCCAGTTCACAAAGGCGCTCGCCAACGAGTTGGCGCCAAAGGGTGTGCGGGTCAACGCGCTGCTGCCCGGCGTCATCGCCACGCCGATGACCCAGGCCACCCGCGACAACCCGGACGCGATCGCCAAGTTCCTCGCCCACACGCCCATGGGCCGCGTCGGCGAGCCGGAAGAACTGGTCGGCCCGATCCTGTTCCTCGCTTCCGACGCCGCCAGCTACGTCACCGGTGCGCTTCTACCGGTGGATGGGGGGTATCTCACGGTCTAGGAAAACCCAGCCCATTGCCGATCGCGCTGGCCGAGGCGACGCATTTCTCCGCCGCTTCCGCATCGATCAACCGGGCAAGAATCCAGCGCGAAAGGTCGACGCCCGCGAGGCAGCCGGCGGCGGTGGCTATGTTGTCTTCATCATGCAGCACGAAGGGCTGTTCCAGCGGCACCGCGCCCAGGTCCCGCAGGTGGGGGACGGCCGTCGGATAGGTCGTTGCGGTACGCCCTTGGAGCAAGCCGCTTGCGGCCAGGATCAACGCGCCCGAACACTGTGAACCGACCAGTTGCCGGGCCGGATCGAGGGCCAGGGTGTCGAGATAGTCCGCATCTTTCATCAGGGTCCGCGTCATCGGTCCGCTGACATGGATGACCGCATCGCAGTCTCGCGCCTGATCCACCCGCCCATGCGTCCTGGTTTCCAGGCCGGCGGCCGAGACATGCATCGGCGCGGTTCCCAGAATGCGCACCGACCAACCGCCCGGAACCATATCCGGGAACATGGTGAGCGGCCGGTTCAACAGGTCCCAATGCAGGAAAAGGTCTATATCCGTAAACCCGTCGAAAATCACCAAACCGATCGTCGCCATGCCCCTGCCCTCCGCATTCCGCCGCTTATACATTGGCGGCGCCCCTTTACCGCGACAACTGTGTTCTGACCGGGAACATCTGGTCCGTCTTGCAAGCCCCATTCCCCATGTGCTGCACTACGGTCAATAAATCGGCATTCGTGCCTATCGCCGACAGGACATGCGGCAAGACATCGGGATGGAAACAGCGATGACGACTTCCTACGACTGCGACGTTCTCGTGGTTGGTTCCGGCGCGGGCGGGCTGGCCTCCGCCGTCTGTGCGGCGCATCGCGGTCTCAAGGTTCTTGTGGTGGAGAAGGAACCCGTCTTCGGCGGCACCTCGGCCCGGTCGGGCGGATGGATGTGGATCCCCTGCAACGCGCCGGCCAAGCGGGCCGGAATCGACGACAGCGTCGAAAAGGCGACCACCTATCTGAAACACGAAACCGGCGAGCATTATGACGAGGCCCGCGTGCAGGCCTTCCTGGAAGCGGGGCCGAAGGCGGTCGATTTCTTCGAACAGAAGACCAGCCTGCAATTCGATCTTGGCCCGACCTTCGCCGATTATCACCCGACCGCCCCCGGCGGCATGGATGCGGGGCGCTCCATCGTCGCGCGCCCCTTCGACGGCAGGGAGTTGGGCCCCGACATCAAGCGGCTTCGCCCGCCGCTGGCGGAGATCACCTTCGTCGGCATGATGATCGGCACGGGCAAGGAGTTGCTGCATTTTTTCAACGTCACGCGGTCGCCCATATCCGCCTTCTTCGTCGCCAGGCTGCTGCTGAAATTCGGAAGGGACCTGCTGTTCCATGGACGGTCCATGCGCCTGATGAACGGCAACGCGCTGGTCGCGCGGCTGGCGAAGTCGCTGTTCGACAAGGGCGGGGAGATCTGGACCCGCGCGCCGGTCAAGCAACTGATCAAGGACGAGAAGGGCCGTGTCACCGGCGCCGTCGTCCATACCGTCAAAGGCACGGTTGAGATCAAGGCCGCAAAGGGCGTCGTCCTGGCCGCCGGCGGTTTTCCGCAGGATCCGGTGCGCCGAAAGGAACTGTTCCCCCATGCGACCAGCGGCCACGAGCACGCCTCCCCCGCCCCTCCGGGCAATACCGGCGACGGGTTGCGCCTGGGCGAGGATGCCGGCGCGACCGTCGACGACACCCTGCCGAACGCGGCCGCCTGGGTGCCGATTTCGCGTCCCGTGCGGCCGGACGGCACTTTGGGAACCTTCCCCCATTTCGTCGACCGATCGAAGCCGGGCGTCATCGGGGTGACGCGGTCGGGCCGCCGTTTCTGCAACGAGGCGAACAGCTATCACGATTTCGGACAGTCCATGAAAAAACGCTGCGACGAGGAAGGCGGCGAGATCTGCGCCTTCTTCATCTGCGATCATCGGACGCTTCGCAAATACGGCTTGGGCTATGTGAAGCCTGCGCCCGTGCCCTACGAGCACCACATCAAGAAGGGCTATCTGTTTCGCGGCAAGACCCTGGCGGAACTCGCCGGCCTGATCGGCGTCGACCCGGCACAGCTGACCAAGACGGTCGAGGATTTCAACGGGCCGGCCCGCAAGGGCGAAGACCCCGAATTCGGGCGCGGCACCACCGCCTATAACCGGTCGCTGGGCGACCCGGACCACAAGCCGAACCCCTGCGTCGCCCCGATCGAGACCGCCCCTTACTACGCGGTCAAGCTGGTGATGGGGGATTTGGGCACCTATGCGGGCCTGCGCTGCAACGAAAGCGCCCAGGTCCTGGATAGCAGCGGCAGGCCGATCCCGGGCCTCTACGCGGCCGGAAACGACGCCGCCAGCATCATGGGCGGGAACTATCCGGGCGGCGGCATCACGCTGGGCCCGGCGGTCACCTTCGGATATATCGCGGCGCGCCACATGTCTGGGGCGAACGAGTGACGCGGAAACGGCGGCGCCCGGCCTTGCTATGACACGTGGAACACAAGTCCTGTTCCCGGTGAATCCCCGTTCATAAAATTGACATCCCGACGCACCTCTTCATACTCTTGCGCCAAGGGCCGGCCGCGTCGGAACAAGGCTCCAAGAAAACCGCGGATAGCGCAAAAATTGTCCGAACATCCAAACGATCCCAAGGGAGGGAACCTATGAAGAAATTCATCCAAGCTCTGATGCTGTCCGCGCCGCTGGTGCTGGCGGGCAATGTCGCCGCCCAGGCGGACGAATTCATCCGCATCGCGTCCGGCCCGTCCGGCGGCAGCTGGTACCCGCTGGGCGCCAAGATGGCCGAGATCTTCAGCAATATCGAAGGCATTTCGGTGTCCAACGGTCCCGGCGGCGGCGTCGGCAACGTGCTGGACGTGAACAGCAAGGAAGCCGAAATCGGCTGGACCTACGGCCACACGGCCTATGACGGCCTGAAAGGCAACGCCCCAGTCTTCAAGGAAGCGAACCCGAACATCCGTCACCTGGCGACGCTTTATCCCGCCGCGATCCAGACGGCCGTGCCGAAGGATTCCGACATCAAGGGTTACGGCGACCTGAAGGACAAGAATCTGAGCCCGGGCAAGCTGACCTGGTCCGGCTATGCCGCGGCGCAGCTGATCTTCTCGAAATACGGCTACACCGTCGAGGACGTTAAGAACAGCGGCGGCACGGTTCACCATGTCGGCTATTCCGACTCCGTCTCGCTGATGAAGGATGGCCATATCGACGCCTATACCGCGCTGACCAGCTATCCGCAGGCGACTTTCCTGGACCTGGAATTCAGCCCGGGCATCCGCTTCCTGCCGGTCGACAAGTCGGTCCTGGACGGCATCCGCAAGGAAAACCCCGGCTACATCCAGGTCGATCTGACCGGCGAACAGTACAAGTCGCTGGAAGGCCAGACCGTTCCGACGCTGGGCGCCGTCACCATCATGGTCGTCAATTCCGACGTGCCGGACGATGTCGTCTATGAAATCACCAAGGCCCTGTGGGAACACCATGGCGACCTGGCCCAGGTGAAGGACGTCTGGAACGAAGTGAAGCTGGAAAACGCCCTGCTCGGCGCCGCCCTGGACGTGCATCCGGGCGCCAAGCGGTACTATGACGAAAAAGGCGTGAAATAAGCCCGACCGGCTTTCTCTTGGAACGCGGCAAAGGTTCCGGGGTTCAGGCCCCGGGACCTTTCGCCTTCCAAAGACGCTTATTTCCTAACGCTTCACACAAACGCGGGGCCGGGATTCGTTTCAGCCCCCAATCAATGCAAAGCCTTGATCCGCCATGACCGATACGACCAGCGCTGCCAATCAAACCGAAGCGGAATCGCTCCATTACGACGAAGTCCGGGAATATTCGGTCCTGGAAACCGCGTTGATGCAGCGCGGCTTCGATCTGGTCAAATGGCTCGCGGTGATCGTCTCGACATTGGCCATCGCGCTGGCGCTGTTCCACCTGTTCGTGGCGGTTTTCGGCACGCCGGAATCGCGCGCATTCCGCTCCACCCATCTCACCGGCATGATGGTCCTGGCGATCCTGCTCTATCCGCTCGGCCGGAAGAGCTGGTCGGACAGGCCTTCGACCGCGCTGCAATGGGGGCTGTTCGCGCTCGACAGCCTTCTCGTTTTCGCCATCCTCGGCGTGCAGGTCTACACGCTCTATGACCTGGACGCCTTCAATCAGCGCGAAGGCGCGCTGATCACGTCCGATCTTTGGGTCGGCACGCTGCTGATCGCCCTGGTGATGGAAACGACGCGCCGTGCGGTCGGCATCCCGATGGTGCTGGTGACGCTCTTCTTCGTCGCCCACACGCTCTACGCCAATTATTTCTTCGGTTTCCTCTACGGGCCGCCTACCTCCTTCAAGAAATACATGGACATCGTGTTCATCCGGTCGGAAGGCATCTTCGGCATCCCGATTTCGGTCGCGGCGACCTATATCGTGCTCTTCATCATCTTCGGCGCCGTCCTGATCCGGACCGGGGCGGGCAGGATGTTCATCGACCTCGCCATCGCGCTGACCGGCCATCGCACGGGCGGCCCCGCCAAGGCTTCCGTCGTCGCCAGTGCCTTTCTCGGCACCGTTTCGGGTTCCGCCGTCGCCAATGTGGTGACCACCGGCTCTTTCACGATCCCGCTGATGAAGAAGCTCGGCTACCGGCCGAAATTCGCCGGCGCGGTCGAAGCCTGTGCGTCGTCCGGCGGGCAGATCACGCCGCCGATCATGGGGGCCGCCGCCTTCATCATCGCGGAATTCATGCGCGTCAGTTACTTCACCGTCATCATCGCGGCGATCATCCCGACCCTGCTGTATTTCGCGACGATCTATTTCATGGTCGATATCGAGGCGGAAAAGGACGGCATCAAGCGCCTGGACAAGCGCACCCTGCCCAAGGTCTGGCACGTGCTGAAGCACGGCTGGCATCAGCTGCTGACTTTGGCTGTGCTGCTGGTCCTGCTCGCCGTCGGTTATTCGCCGATGATGTCCGCCTTTTGGGCGATCGTCGCGCTGATCGCGCTCAGCTTCCGCGATCCCCTGACCCGGATGAGCCCGGTCGACCTGCTGGCCGCCCTTGAATCCGGCGTGCGCGCCGCGATGCCGGTCACCGTCGCCTGCGGCTGCGCCGGGATCATCATCGGATCGATCTTCGTGTCCGGCCTCGGCCTGAAATTCACCAACGAGGTGATCAACCTCGCCGACGGCAACCTGTTCTTCCTGCTGGTCCTGACCGGGATCGCGGCGATCGTCCTGGGCATGGGCATGACGACGACGGCGGTCTACATCACCGTGGCCGCGCTGATCGTTCCCTCGCTGATCCACATGAATGTGGAGCCGATCGCCGCCCATATGTTCGCCTTCTACTTCGGCGTGGTGTCCACCATCACGCCGCCGGTGGCGCTGGCCTCCTTCGCCGCGGCCGCCATCGCCGGATCGCGGCCGATGGAAACGGCGGTCGAATCCGCGCGGATCGGGATCGCCAAATATCTGGTGCCCTTCGCCTTCGTCTATAACCCTGCGCTGCTCTTCGAAGGGCCGGTCTGGCTGACCGTCGTGTCGGGCATCCTGGCCTTCATCAGCTTGTGGGGCCTCTCCGTCGTGCTCGAAGGTTGGTTCCGGGGCCCGTTGAACCCCGTCATCCGCATCGGCCTCGCCGTCCTGTCGATCCTGGCCCTGATGCCGCCGATGGAGGATGTCGTGCCCGGATTGCCCGGCTTCATCCTGCCTGTCATCGGGGCCATCGGCATCGTTCTCTTCACCTTCGCCCGAAACCGCATGACGCCGGAGGCAGTCCGATGAAACTCTCCACCCTCTTCATCGGCCGCCCGATCTATTGGATCGTCGCAGCGGCGGTCATCGCCGCCCTTGCCGTGCTTGGCGCGAACCAGATGCACGTGAAGAACTTCGTGCCGTTCCAGTTCATCGTCCTCGGCATCGCCATCGTGGCTGTGGGGATCGTCCTGGCGGTCTACAAGCCGGGTGAGCGGGCGACACGGGATTCGCTGGATCCGGAAGACCGCCCCTAAGCCGTTCCTTTCGGCCCAAGCCCGGCGGCGGGGACCCGCCGCCGGCTGAGTCCCGCATATTTCCCAAACCAGTCTTTCGACCGCCGGCGCCTGTGCCGGGCCGGCATCGCGCGCCGTTCGGCAGCGCGCGCTCCGGTCGCGATGATTTACCCGAACACCGCCTATTTTCGCCTTTCCGCTGCGGCATGATTGACGTTTGCAAAATTGATATGCTAATATATTAGTGTAACAACCCGGCAGAACACCACTGACGCGCATCTGCGTGACCACAAGGGATCGGGTCCACCAACGGGAGGTACTAATGAAATTCGGTAAATCGCTGGCCTTGGGGACAGCTCTTCTTCTTGCATCATTGTCGGCGGAAGCGCTGGCCGCGGACTACACGCTGAAACTGGGTTCCGTCCTGTCGCCGACCGACCCGCTGCAGATTGCCGCGGAAGGCTTCAAGAAATCCGTCGAGGAACGGTCAGGCGGCCGCGTCGAAGTCCAGCTCTTCCCCAGTTCGCAGCTGGGCGACACGCAGGACATGATGGACCAGGCAGCTGCGGGCGCGAATGTCGGCACCTTCGTCGAAGCGTCCCGGGTTTCGGTCTTCGTGCCGGAATTCAACGTGCTCGTCGCACCCTATGCCTTCTCCGATGTCAGCGAATTGGCCAGGTTCGTCGACTCCGACACTTTCGCCGGCTGGAACGAGAAGCTGAAAGAGAAAAGCGGCCTGACCCTGCTGTCCTTCAACTGGTACCAGGGCGCGCGCCATATGCTGACCAAGAAGCCGATTTCCAAACCGGCCGACTTGAACGGCGTGCGGGTCCGCACCATCGGCCAGCCGCTATGGGTCGAAACGATCAACGCCATGGGCGCGGTCGCGACACCGCTTCCCTGGGCCGAGGTCTATCCGTCCCTGCAGACGGGCGTGATCGACGGCGCCGAAGCGCAGCCGTCGGCCATCTGGGGCGCCAAGCTCTACGAAGTCATCAAGAACGTCACACTGACCCAGCACATTTTCCTGATGAGCGGCATGCTGGTTTCAGACGCCTGGATCAAATCCCTGCCGGCGGACCTGCAGGCCATCGTCACCGAAGAATCGAAACGGTGGGGCGCCAGTGCGCTCAAGTCCAACGTCGACGGCGCCGAAAAGATCTTCAACGACATCCGGGCGACCGGCGTCGAGGTTACCGCGATCGACATCGCCCCGTTCCGCGACGCCGTCAAACCGGTCTGGGAAAAACTGGAACTGACCGACCTGGTCGCCGAAGTGCAGAAGACGCTCGGCAACTGATCCGAAGAAGGCCTGACCCCTGGGGGTACGGGTGAAGGACGGCTGTTCCGGCCGGTCTCATGGTGGACTGACCCGGGACGGCCGTTTCTTTGAAGACTTCTTTGAAGCGATGCTTGAACAGGGGGGATACCGTGAGCACAGCCTTGGCGCTCTTGCGGCGCGTCGAAATGTATACCGCCATTGCACTCTTGGCCCTGATCGTCGCCGTCGTCCTGGCCGGAACGATCGGCCGCTATGGCGGCTATCCCGTGATCTGGTCGGATGAGGTGGCGCAGGCCCTGTTCATCTGGCTGGCCATGCTGGCCGCGGATCTGACACTCCAGCGCTCCGGTCATTTCCGGATCTCCATCCTGGCCGACATGCTGCCGGACACGCCCCGGTTTCTGTTGACCCTCGCGATCAAGCTCATCATCGCGGTGATGCTGGTGATGCTCGTCTATTACGGCACGGTGCTCGCGAAGGTGTTCCATCCCCGCCCCCTGCCGATGACCGGCGTCCCCTCCTCCTTCGCCGGGGCGGCCCTGCCGGTCGCCTATGGGCTGATGCTCATTACCGCCATCGAGCAGATTGTCGATCACTGCCGGAACAAGGGCGCGATCGAACCGGCCGCCTTGGATGTCATGTGATGATCAGTATCATTGCCGCCCTCTTCTTCCTCGGCCTCGCCATCGGCATCCCTGTCGCCTTCGCGCTCGGCCTCTCCACGCTGCCCCTGTTCCTGTTCGCCGACTACATGCCGATGACTGTCGCCATGCAGCGGATGTACGGTGCGACGCAATCCTTCCCGCTCTTGGCCGTGCCCTTCTTCATCCTGGCCGGCAACCTGATGAACACTGTCGGGATCACGGAACGCCTGCTGCGCTTTGCCCGGCTGCTGACCGGATGGATGATCGGCGGATTGGCGCAGGTCTCGATCGTTCTCAGCGCCTTGATGGGCGGCATCTCGGGCTCCGCCGTCGCGGACGCCGCCATGGAGTCCCGCCTGCTGGGCGATGCGATGCACCAGCGCGGCTACGCCAAGGGTTTCACCGCGTCGGTCATCGCGTTCTCTTCGGTGATTACCGCGACGATCCCGCCCAGCATCGGATTGATCCTGTTCGGCTTCATCAGTGAAGTATCGATCGGCAGGCTTCTGCTCGGCGGCGTCGTTCCCGGGATATTGATGACCCTGGTGCTGATGTTCGTGACCTCGATCATCGCGCGCCAAAGGGGCTACAAGCCGGACCTGGCCGAACGGCCGTCGCTCCTGGAACTGGGCAAGAGCTTCATCGACTGCATTTGGGCCCTGATGTTTCCGGTCTTCCTGCTGATCGGATTCCGCTTCGGTTTCTTCACCGCGACCGAGGCCGGGGCCATCGTCGTGCTCTACGCGCTGGTGATCGGGCTGTTCGTCTACCGGGAATTGACCTGGGAAGGATTGATCGGCGCCATGCGGGAGTCGATTTTCGACATCGGCATGGTGATGCTGATCATCGTCATGGCCGCCGTCCTGGGACATGCCTTGACGGTGGAACAGGCGCCCAGTGCTATAACGGGTTTCCTGGCCAGCCTGCCGGGCGAGAAATACCTGACCCTCTTCGTGGTGCTCGCCATCGTCTTCATCGCCGGCACCGTCATGGAAGCGACCGTCAACGTCCTTCTGGTGACCCCCTTGGTGCTGCCCTCGCTGGTGCAGGTCGGTTTCGATCCCGTCCATATGGGCGTCGTGATGATCATCCTGGTGTCGCTGGGCGGGAACACGCCCCCGGTCGGCGTCATCATGTATACCGTCTGCGGCATCCTGAAATGCAGCTTCGGTGAATTCGTGAAATGGTCATGGCCCTATATCGCCGCCATGGTGGGTTTGATCGCGGCTCTGGCGCTGGTTCCGGATCTCGTCCTCTTCCTGCCCGACAAGCTGATGTGATGCCGACGCCGGCCGAGGCGCCACCCAGGCTCGCATATCCGGCGCCTGCCCGACGCACTGGGGGTGTTGCGGGAAAGCCCGGTTTGGGAGCTTTCAAGGAAAAGCGGTCTTTATTCGGCGGATGTCGGAAAATGATCGGGAAACAGTTCCTTCAGGGTTTCCAACCGGGCCAGCGTGCCGGAGAGATGTTCCCGCATCGCTTCCTTCGCATCCTCGACACGGGACTCCCGGATCATTTCGATGATTTTCGTATGGTCCGCGATGACCTTTTCGGGCTTCCGTTCGCCCTGGGCCTGAAGATGAAGACGGCGAAGCCGGTCGAGCGGGCCGCTGCGCGATTCCACGAGATCATGCAGCCCCTGTTTGTCCGCCGCGATGAACAGACCGCGATGGAATTGCTTGTCCAGCCGGTCGAACTCCTCCAACTCCCGGTCGCGGGCAAAAACCCATTCCATCCGGGCGAGGCTTTCCTGGGCGGAGTCGATCTTGCTCTTGTCCGGATCGGCGGCCAGCAACGCGACGATTTCCGTTTCCAGCGCGGTGCGAAGGAACTGGCATTCCCGCACCAGGCTATCGTCGATCAGCGTGACCACGGTCTTGGATTGCGGATAGATGTCCAGAAGGCCTTCCGCCTCGAGCCTCTGAATCGCATCGCGCAACGGCGTCTGGCTCACGCCGTAATAAGCGGAGAGTTCCTGCCGCGACAGGCTGCTGCTGGGAGGAAGCTCCAGGGAAACGATCCGTTTACGCAAGTCTGCATAGACTTGGTCGGCAAGGGGCGTTCTCTTGTCACCCATCCATCGTTTTCCGCTTGTATTCATAATCAAATCACCGACCGCTTGTTTCAGGCATGCATATCCGCCCAGCATTTGTTAGGCCACAACATACACAGGCGATTGCGAAGTGAAAACTAATATATTAATATCACAAGAACAATTCAACCCTGGCCGCTAAACCAGAATCGGCAACGAATGCCGAGGGTTGTCTCTGTGGCCGGGCATACCGGCATCTATCGTATCGGGAGGAAGAAGGCAGGAATGGCAAAGACCAAAGAAACGCTCCGCAGTGCACGATGGTTTGCGCCGGATGACTTGAGATCCTTCGGCCACCGATCCCGCATGATGCAGATGGGATACGACCCCGTGGATTGGACCGGCCGGCCGGTCATCGCGATCATCAACACCTGGTCGGACGCCCAGCCTTGCCATGCCCATTTCAAGCAGCGGGTCGAGGACGTGAAACGAGGCGTCCTGCAGGCCGGCGGCTTTCCGATGGAATTGCCGGCCCTGTCGCTCTCGGAAAGCCTGGTGAAGCCGACTACCATGCTCTACCGCAACATGCTTGCGATGGAGACGGAAGAACTGTTGCGCTCCCATCCCGTCGACGGCGCGGTCCTGATGGGCGGCTGCGACAAGACCACGCCGGGCCTTGTCCTGGGTGCGATCAGCGCCGGCCTGCCCTGCATCTATCTGCCTGCAGGGCCGATGCTGCGCGGCAACTACAAGGGCCAATATCTGGGCTCCGGCTCCGACGCCTGGAAATTCTGGGACGAACGCCGCGCAGGCAATATTTCAGACAAGGAATGGGTCGGCATCGAAGGCGGCATCGCCCGGTCCTACGGCCACTGCATGACGATGGGGACCGCCTCCACGATGACGGCCATCGCCGAGGCCCTGGGCCTGACCCTGCCCGGAGCCAGTTCGATCCCCGCGGCGGATGTAAACCATATCCGCATGTCGACGCAGGTCGGACGCCGCGCGGTCGAAATGGTTTGGGAGGAACTCGTCCCGTCGGAAATCCTGACTCCCGCCGCCGTCCGCAACGCGGCCGTGGTCGCCATGACCATGGGATGTTCCACCAATGCCGTCATCCATCTGGTCGCGATGGCGCGCCGCGCGGGCGTCGACTTCACGATGGACGACCTGGACGCACTGGGCCGCACCACGCCCGTTCTGGCCAATGTCCGCCCCAGCGGCGACAAATACCTGATGGAAGACTTTTACTACGCGGGCGGCATCCGCGCGCTGATGGCGTCGCTGGGCGACAAGCTGGACCTGACGGCAAAAACGGTTGCCGGCATCACGCTGGGCGAAGCGATCGACGGGGCGGAGGTCACCAACGACGACGTCATCCGCCCGATCACCAACCCGGTTTATCACGAAGGCGCTCTGGCTGTGCTGAAGGGCAACCTCGCCCCCAACGGCTGCGTCATCAAACCATCCGCCTGTGCGGAACATCTTCTGGTCCATGAAGGACGGGCCATCGTTTTCGACAGCTATCCGGAAATGAAGAAGGCCGTCGACGACCCGGACCTGGACGTGACGGAGAACGACATTCTCTGCCTGCGCAATGCCGGGCCGCAAGGGGGGCCGGGGATGCCGGAATGGGGCATGCTGCCGATCCCGACCAAGCTGGTGAAGAAGGGCGTGCGGGACATGCTGCGCCTGTCCGACGCGCGGATGAGCGGCACCAGCTATGGCGCCTGCATCCTGCATGTCGCCCCCGAATCCCATATCGGTGGGCCGCTGGCCTTGCTGAAGACGGGCGACATCATCCGCGTCGATGTCCCGAACCGGTCGATCGACATGCTGGTGGACGAGGACGAACTGGCGCGGCGCCAGGCCGCGTGGGTCGCCCCGAAGCCCTATTACGGCCGCGGATATGGCCACGTCTTCGCCAAGCACGTAAAACAGGCCGACGAAGGCTGCGACTTCGATTTCCTGGAAACGACGTTCGGCGCGCCGGTGCCCGAACCTGATATTTTCTAGGTCGGCTTATCCAAGAACACGATAAAAACAGGGAAAGAAACGATGAACCCAGAAACCCGCGAGAAACTCTCCGGCGTCTCCTGCGCGACACTGACCACGGCGCTGTTCAAGCGCGGTCTGCGCAACGTCTTCATCCAGAATGTCCGGCCCATCGCACCGAAGGGCAGGAACATGGTCGGCCCGGCCTTCACGCTGCGCTACATTCCGGCCCGCGAGGACTTGAACCCGATCACCGTGTTCCAGAACCCGGAGCATCCCCAGCGCGCAGCCATCGAGCAATGCCCCGAAGGGCACGTCATGGTAATCGACAGCCGGCAGGACGCACGCGCGGCCTCCGCCGGCGACATCCTGGTCCGCCGCCTGATGAAGCGGGGCGGCGCCGGGATCGTCACCGATGGTGGTTTCCGCGACAGCCCGACGATCGGCACGCTGGAGATTCCCGCCTACCAGCAGCGCCCGTCTTCGCCGACGAACCTGACGCTGCATCAAGCGATCGATTTCAACCTGCCGATCGGCTGCGGCGGCGTTCCGATCTTCCCGGGCGACATCGTGGTCGGTGACGATGAGGGAGTCGTCGTCATCCCCGCGGGGATCGCGGACGAGATCGCCGGCGAGGCCCATGAAATGACCGTCTTCGAGGACTTCGTCGCGGAGAAGGTCATGGAGGGACGCTCCATCATCGGCCTCTATCCCCCCACCCACGAACAGACACAGACCGATTTCGCCGCGTGGCGCAAGAAGATGGGCCGCTGAGCCGGGTTTTCAGCCGCCAGTTTGTTGGGCAGAGATCGGGGCGGGGATCGGGCATGGATCGAACGAGCGATTTCTGCCGGTCTGTGGTAAATCGTGTTTATGAACCGGACATCGATAAATTGTCGTACGGCCGCAATGCCGGTTTTCAAAGAAGCGACCCGAACCGACCGGCCACGGCATCGGATGCCTTTGCCACATCCTGCATTCGGGCCGCCGCGCGATGAATGACGACTCCATCCGGTCCAATGGGGCTGAGGCGAAGACCGGCGCGGACCTGACCCTCCGCGGATTGAAAGTATTCGTGGCGGTCGAGGAAACCCGATCCATCGGCGGCGCCGCGGAAAGAATAGGCAGCAGTCCGTCCAGCGTCAGCCAGCAGATCACGGCCCTGGAAAACGCCGTCGGCGCCAAACTATTCGACCGACGCGGCCGGCCGATAACCCTCACGCCGGCGGGACAGGTCCTGCGCCGTCATGCCCACAAGATCCTGGAAACCGTCTCGGAAGCGCAGACCGAACTGGCCGAACTGAATTTGACGGCGCTGCCGAAACTCAGCTTATCGATCATCGACGATTTTGATATTTCATTGACGCCGGCGCTCGTTTCCCGGCTGCAGGCGCAGTTCCGGAACTGCTTCGTCAGCGCGTCATCCGGCCGCTCCGACATGATGATGCAGGAACTCGTCAGCCGAAAAGCCGACATCGCCATCTCCTCAATCCTGCCCGACGATCCCAGCGCCTATTGGGTTACGCCGATCCTGCGCGAGAGTTTCTTCCTGGTGAGCGCGAAAGGGGCCATCGATCCGGACGAGGACCTTCTGCCGCAACTGGCGGAGCTTCCCTTCGTTCAATTTTCCGAGGAAACGCATATCGGCCGGTTGATCGCGCAGCATTTGCGGCGCGTTCGGTTCAACGCGTCGCGGCGCTTCGCCTTCGATGCGGCGCGCTCGGTATTTGCGACGGTGGTCCAGTCGGGGGGATGGGCGATCGCCAATCCCCTCAGCCTGCTGGACGCCGAACGCTTTACGCCGCATATCGATATTCAGCCTCTGCCCTTCCCCGCCTTGTCGAGGCGCATCTGGCTGACGGCCAGGTCCGACGAGTTGGGACGCCTTCCGGATCGGCTGGCGACCGATTGCCGCCGCATCATGCGCCGGCAGATCATCGGCCGGTTCCTGGAGATCGCCCCCCATCTGGCCAACACGATCGAGATACTGGAAGAATAGGAGCGCTTCCGGGGTTTCACCCGGCGCAGGCATCCTCGAAAGCGGAAACGACCCGGTCCACATCCTCGCTGCCGACGTCGAGATGGGTAACAAGCCGCACCCGGCTGGAGCGGCTTGAAATCTGCACTCCGCGCTTCATCAACTCAGCCGGCAACCGCGCCACGAGCGCGTCGGACAGATCGACGAAGACCATGTTGGTATTGCAGGCGACGACGTCGAGACCGTCGATATCCAATTCCTCAAGCCCGTCCGCCAGGCGCGACGCGTGGAGGTGGTCCTCGGCCAAGCGGTCGACGTTGTTTTCCAGCGCATACAATCCGCAGGCGGCGATGACGCCGGCCTGCCGCATGGCGCCGCCAAGCATCTTCCGAATTCGGCGCGCCTTCGCGATCAAGTCCTTCGGGCCGACCAGCACGGTCCCGACGGGCGCGCCCAGCCCCTTGGAAAGGCAGACCGACACCGTGTCGAAATAGGCCGCGATCTCAGCGGGCTGCACGCCGAGCGCGACGGCCGCGTTCATCACACGCGCCCCGTCCAGATGGGCATTCAAACCGGCTTCCCGGGCGATGGCCGTGGCGCGCGCCATGTAGTCCATGGCGATCGGCTTGCCGTTATGCGTGTTCTCCAAAGACAGAAGCCGCGTCACCGGAAAATGCGGATCCGGCAATTTCACCGCCGCCCTTATCGCTTCCAGCGGAACCTCGCCCGCGTCGTTGGTCGGTATCGCATAGGGGACGGCGCTGCCGAGCACCGCCGTTCCCATCGCTTCATAGGTGACGATGTGGTAGCCGGTGCCGATGATATATTCCTCACCCCGCCCGCAATGCGCCATCACGGCCGCCAGATTGGATTGCGTCCCGCTGGGAAACAGCACGGCCGCCTCCTTGCCCATCATGTCCGCCGCCTTCGCCTCAAGCGCGTTCACGGTGGGGTCGTCGCCGTAGACGTCGTCGCCGACCGGTGCGGACGCGATCGCGTCATACATGCCTTGCGACGGCCGGGTCACCGTATCGCTGCGCAGGTCGATGATCCTGTTCGCACCGGTATAGGCTGCCGGACGGTCCGACGAAGCGGCGGGATAAGTCATTTTCAGCTCCAATGGCGGGTCGGAAAGGGAATGCAGATTTGCCGTATCCCATGTGCAGGGTCACTGCAAACGCTTTGCAAGCAAAGATCTGTTGACCGCCCGCTCAAGCGCCGGTGGCGGTAAGAAGCTCCGGCGCCGGCAGGAAGTCCTCGATCGCCACATCGTCGATCTGATGCGGCTCCAGGAATTGGTCCGCGTATTTCTGCCAGACACCGGCGCGCAGGAAGAGATCGAATAGGTCCGCGTCGATATGCTGGTCCTTGACCATGAAGCTCATGATCCGCAGGGATTCGCTGATCGTTTTCGCCTTCTTGTAGGGCCGGTCCCCGGCCGTAAGCGCCTCGAAGATATCCGCGATCGCCATCACGCGCGCCGGGATCGACATTTCCGATTTCACCAATCCGCGCGGATAGCCCGTTCCGTCCATCTTCTCGTGATGGCCGCCCGCATATTCCGGCACGCGGCGCATGTTTTTCGGGAAGGGCAGTTGCTCCAGCATCTTGATCGTGACGGCGATGTGATCGTTGATCGTTTCCCGCTCCTCGCCGGTCAAGGTGCCGCGCCGAATGGAAAGATTGTACAATTCCCCGCGGTTGTACTTGCCCACCTCGTGCTCCGGCAGATCGCCCAGCAGGGGTTCCGTATGCGGCGTCGGCGGCATCTTGCCTTTCAGGAACATTTCTTCCGCCGGGCTCAATCCCATGGTCTTGTCGAAATGCCGGATCCAGGTCCGGCCGGCGATTTCCTTCAGCCGGGCCAGGGCGCCGTCATCCATGAACTCGCCGCCGACATTCGCTTCGGCGACGAACTTGAACTCCTCCGCCAGGCGTTGGCAGGCAGCGTCGAATTCGGCTTCCGCCTCTGCCTTGTCCTTGCCCGCCAACTGCGCCTTCAGACAGTCGATCTCGGCATCCCGCCGCAACACTTCGAAACGCGTGCGGATTTCGTTGATGCGGTTATAGATCGTCTCCAGCTTCGACGCCTTGTCGACCACGTATTCCGGCGTCGTCACCTTGCCGCAATCGTGCAGCCAAGCCGCGACATGAAGCTCGTACCATTCGTCCGAGGTCAGGTCGAAATCGGCGAAGATACCTTCCTTGCTCTTGCAGGCGGCGTCGACCAGCATCTTCGTGACGACGGGCACGCGCTGGCAATGCCCGCCGGTATAGGGCGACTTGTCGTCAATCGACGAGGCAAGCATCTCGATCAAGGAATCCCACAACCGCCTCTGCTCGTTGATCAGCATGGAGTTCTCAAGCGCGACGGCGGCCTGACTGGTAAGCGCCTCGATCAAGGGCTGAAGTTTCCGGTCGAAGGAAACCGTCTTGCCGGCGGCATCCCGTGCATTGATCAACTGCAGAACGCCGATGACTTCGTCATTGGTGTTGATCATCGGGACGGTCAGGAAGGATTGCGACCGATACCCCGTGCTTTCGTCGAACTTCTTCGTGCCGCTGAAATCGTAGTCCTCCGCCTCATAGGCATCGGCGATGTTCACTGCCTGGCGCTGGTGCCAGACATTGGAGGCGACATTGTTCGCGTTCTTCGCCCCGTCGTCGCGGAACAGCGGCACCGGCGGAAAGGGGATCTCCTTCCCCGTCGTCCCGCCGAGCGCGACCTGCAACGTGTCGTTCCGCATGATCTTGAAGGCGAGGCCGGTTTCGTCCTCCGTCGTGAGATACAGCGTCCCGCCATCGGCGTTGTAGATCTGTTTGGCTTCCAGCAGGATCATTTCCAGCAGGCGGTCGGTGTTCCGTTCCGCCGAAAGCGCGATCCCGAGTTCGATCAACCGCCGGATGACGCGGTCGCCCTCGCGGCGGCCCCCGAATACGCCGGAGGATCGCCGTTCCGCCTTGGCCTGCAGGCCATAGGGATCCCTTTCCGGACTCAGCATCGGGTCCGGCGCGGCGGTCGCGTCCTGGATTTCTTCAGTCAAATGAAAACAGCCCTCACCCCGAACATGCCCCCTCGCCGCGAAACGGCAGCGCCCTGCGGGTCCCGATATCTCCTCAACGGTCCCAGCGTGTTCTGGAAGGATAGTCAGTTCACGCGTTCAACGTAAGACCGTTCCGGGCACCGCGCGCGCTTTAACGAAAGATCATGCGGGACTAATACGCGCCTAGAGCAGGTTGATGCGCATGTTTTCCCGCGCAACGACGGCGCCGGACCACTTCTCCCGCGCCCTCATTTCCAACTCTTCCATGAACTTGTCGTCATGGGTCGGATCGTGGTGGAAAATGGCGAGCATCTTGGCATTCGCCATCTGGCAAAGCTTGACGCCTTCCTCCCATGTCGAATGCCCCCAGCCGACCTTGCTGGGAAATTCCTCTTCCGTGTAGGTGCTGTCGTAGATCACGAGATCCGCGCCGTCGATCAGTTCCAGCACCGTTTGGTCCGGCTTGCCGGGCACGTGTTCCAGATCCGTGACATAACACATGGACTTGCCCTTGAACTCGACCCGGTAGCCCGTCGCGCCGTTCGGATGGTTCAACGGCTTGGTGCGAACGACGACACCCGGCGTGAGGCTGAACGAATCCCCGGCGGTGAAGTCCTCGAAGGACAGGTTGGACTGCATCGCTTCAAGCGGAACCGGGAAGAACGGCTGGGCCATCTGGCCGCCCAGAACCTTGCGGACGCCGCCCTCTTCCTGGATATGCCCGGCCATGATGTTGAAACTTTTCCCTGGAACGAAAGCCGGGGTGAAGAACGGAAAGCCGTTGATATGGTCCCAATGGGTATGGGACAGCATGATGTTGGCGCGATGCACGTCCTTGCGCAGCAGCCAGGATCCAAGGTTCCGAATGCCGGTGCCCGCATCGAAGATGATGCGTTCGCCGCCGGTCGAGACTTCGATACAGCTGGTGTTCCCGCCGAAGCCGATATGGCGTGGCGACGGGCAAGCGATCGATCCTCGAACGCCCCAGAATTTTACTTTGAAGGCCATGCCGCCAAATCAACCGAGTTTGTTTTCATTTCCCCCCCAGGATGGGCATAGCCCACATGCCCAAAACACCTTCAGATACCGATAGTTGGTTTTCAAGAGAAAACCTGTGACCTCCGTCACAGACAACTGCAATGCCTGTTAGTTTCCTGAAATCATCCACGTTTATGGCCTCTCCCCGGCCCGGCATCCACTATGCTATCCACTATGGGTGGAGCCTGATCGCGATGCGCCTGTTCAGGCGCCGGTTCTCCGGAATCGGCTCCCCGGTTATGTCCAAAGGCGGCAGTTTGGGCCTCGTATCGGCATAGCCCGCCGCCTGCAAGCGCGGCGGGTCCATCCCCTCTTCGATCAGGAAACGCACCACGCTGGCCGCCTGATGCGCCGACAGCTCCCAATTCGACGCGAATATGGGCGTACTGATCGGCACGTCATCGGTATGCCCCTCCACGTCGACGAAATAGATATCGTAGGGCGGCTCCCCCAGGTCGTAGTGGATTTGGCGAAGGATGTATTTGGCGGGTTCCGTCAATTCGACGGATTGCGGTGCGAAAAACGATCCCACCACGAAATCGATCACAATCCCTTCATCATCGAAACCGACCTGGACGTCCCCGGGGGGAAGCTGGGAACTCGTGTCGATTATCGCCTGTATCTTGCTTTGCATGTTGTAGAGCGGAAGATCCTTCAAAATCTCCTGCGTCAGTTCTTCGTCCTTGCGGTTCCCGATCTCGCCCTTCAAGCCGGCCTGGACTTCCTCGAACCGAACCAGGTCGACCTTGGAGAAGGAAACCAGCATGACGAAGAACGCCATCAGCAGCGTAATCGCATCCGCATAGGTGACGAGCCAGTCCTCTTCGTTTTCTTGAACGGCGTCGGATCTGCGGCGTCGCTGGGGCATTGGATACTCCCTACTTCTCGCGCAGTTGCTTATCGATGTCGAAGCGAATGGCCGGGTCGAGGAAACTGTTCATTCTGTCCTGGATGAACCGCGGGTTCTTGCGTTCTGCCAGAAGCGCCAAGCCTTCCAGCAGCAATTCATGGCGGAACCGGTGAATTTCGTGCCGCTGGGTCATCTTGTTCGCGGCGGGCACGCAAACCATCCGCGCCAGGATGACACCGTAGAGCGTCGTGTTCAGGGCAACCGCCAAACCTTTGCCCAACTGCGAAGGGTCGGTGCCCATATCGTCCAGCATGATGATCAAGCCGACCAGCGTGCCGATCATGCCGAAGGCCGGCGCGGTGCTGGCCATGCTCTTGCAGATATTGGCCGGGACCATGTTCCGTTCGAAGGTGGAATTGGCCACGGATTGAAGATTGGCGCGAATTTCCGGCGCCTTGTACCCTGAAAGGACAAGCTCGAGGCCGAAGCTCAGGAACGGGTCCGCCTGGACCTTCTGAACCTCCGCGTCCAACGCCGCCACCCCCTTCTGCTGGGACATGTAGCCCCAGCGGATAATCCGGCCGACTTCCTGATTCAGGATGCTGCGGCCGATCCGCTGCACGGTGAAGGTCGACATGATCCCGCGCAGGGCGAGCAGGACATATCGCGCCTCCTGCCCCAGGAATGTCGCCGCCAGGGTTCCGCCGATAACCATCACAAAGCTGGAAGCACTGACAAAAATCCAATAATTGTCGGTACTAATGACGATCGCCCCGATAAACAGGCTGATGCACAGAACAAAGGCAATGAAAGTATTGATCGACATCGGTTCCAGGCCGTCCACTTCTAAGTAAAGGCGGCAAATTCTTAAGTCAGGCTATGTAAAAGGAAGCCAAACCCCCAGCGTACATAAGAAATTCCCCACGAAAATTTACCTTAGTTCGTTGGATATTTAAACGTTTCTTTGATGGATATGAAAATGAACCAGTCAAAATTGGTTGAAGTAACGAAGCTGGGTGCCCGCGGCGATGGCATTGCCGATGGACCGGACGGGCCGGTCTACATTCCCTTTTCCACCCCCGGCGATACTTTCCGGGTTCTGAAGACCGTGCCGCGCGGGGATGGAAAACTCGCGATCGCGGCGGAACTGGTCACGCCCGGACCAGACCGGACGGAACCGCCCTGCCCCCATTTCGGAACCTGCGGGGGATGCTCGCTGCAGCATGTCAGCTTGCCCGCGATCGCGGCCTTCAAGCGCGGCTTGCTGGCCGACGCCCTTTCGAAACGCGGGTTCACCGACATCGATTTGGCGGAAACCGTGTCCGTTCCGCCCGCCTCCCGGCGCCGTGCGCGGCTTTCCTGCATCAAGACGCTGAAAGGTTGGATCATCGGATTCAACGAACGCGGCACGAACCGGATCATCGATATCGAAGGCTGTCTGATTCTGCGCCCGGCCTTGACCGCCCTGTTGCCGCGGCTTCCGGCGCTGCTGGCGGCCCTGCCATCCATGGGGCGCGGCGGCGATATCCAACTGACGGAAGGCACGTCCGGCGTCGAAGCCGTCCTGATGCCCGAGAAACCGAAAGACCTCTCCCTCGACGAACGCTATCTGCTGACGGACTGGGCCGAGGAAACCAACCTCGCGCGCCTTGTCTGGCAGGACCGGTCGGGGGCCGACCCGGTCGTGGAACGACGCCTCTTCGTTCTGGAAATCGAGGGCGCGAAACTGGCGCCGCCGGCGGCCGCGTTCCTGCAAGCCAGCGAGGAGGGCGAGCGCGCGATCGTCGAGCGCGTGCTGGAGGCGGCCAAGGGCGCGCGCCGCGTGGCCGATCTTTTCTGCGGCTGCGGCACCATTTCCCTGCCGCTCGCCGCGGCGGGACACAGCGTGCACGCGGTCGAGATCGACAAACCCCTGCTGGCCGCGGTCCAGCGCATGGGCGGCGGAAACGTCACGGTCGAAGCCCGGGACCTGGCCCGGAACCCGATCGCCGCCAAGGACCTCGCCCCCTATGAAGCGGTGGTGTTCGACCCGCCGCGCGCCGGCGCCGCCGATCAGGCCGCGGAAATCGCGGCCTCACCCGTGCCGACGGTCGTCGCCGTGTCCTGCAACCCCGCCACCCTGGCGCGCGACCTGAGGATCCTGGCCGATGGCGGCTACCGGATCGAAAGCGCGACGCCGATCGATCAGTTCACCTGGTCGGCCCATCTGGAAGCCGTCGCGGTGCTGCGCCGGGACCAGTAACTCATCCGTCGATGCTGCGCAGCAGGGCCGGATAGCGCAGGCCCAAGGTCACCCCCCGCAGGACCATCAGCACGATGATGGAGGCCCACAGGCCATGATTGCCGTAGGCGGATTCCAGCACGTATAGCGCCGCCAGATAGCCGATCAGCGTGATCACCATGCCGTTCCGCAGATCGGCGGAGCGCGTCGCCCCGATGAAGATGCCGTCCAGCGTGAAGCACCAGACCGACACGATGGGCATGGCCGCCGCCCAGAACAGGTAGGTATAGGCGGTTTCCCGCACTTCCGTGATGCCCGTCAGCCCGTCGATGATATAGGGACCTGTCACCAGGAAAAGCACGCTCGCCGCCGCGGCGATGCCCGCGCCCCAGAGCATCGCCGTCTTCGACGCGGCATGGAACCCGGCCCGGTCCCGCCGCCCTTTCGCGCCACCGACCAGGGCTTCCGCCGCATGGGCGAAGGCGTCCAACGCATGGGAACTGAAGGTCAGGAAGTTGAGCAGCACGGCGTTGGCCGCCAGGATCACGTCGCCCATCTTGGCGCCCTGGGCGGTGAAGATCGCGAAGGCCGTCAGCAGGCAGAAGGTGCGGATGAAGATGTCCCGGTTGATCGCCACCATCGACCGGAATTCGTGAAGGGCGAAAAGGCTGCGGTCGGGGACCAGCCGTTCCCCCATCCGCGCCAGCCGCCGCAGCACCAGAAACCCGCCCAGCAGGAAACCGGCATATTCCGCGATCAATGTGGCGGCCGCCACGCCGTCCACGCCCCATCCAAGCCCCATCACGAACAGCAGATCCAAGGCGATGTTGATCCCGTTCGTCACCACCTGGATGGCAAGCGGCGTCCGTGCGTCTTCCTGTCCCAGAAACCAGCCGAGAATCACGAAGGTGGCCAGCGCGGCCGGCGCGCCCCAAACCCGGATCAGGAAATACCGGTGGGCCAGATCCTCGACCTGATCGCTGGCCGACAGCAGGTTGAAGGAGAGCATGGCGATCGGCTGCTGCAACAGGATGATCGCGGCCGCCAGACCGAAGGCGATCAGTCCGGCGCGATACAGGACGGTCTGAAACCCGGTCTCGTCCCCCCCGCCAAACGCCTGGGCCGTCATGCCCACCGTGCTCATGCGAAGAAACCCGAACCCCCAATAGACGTAGGAGAAGATCAGCGCGCCGATCGCGACCGCGCCCAGATAGGCCGGGTCCGGCAGATGCCCCATCACCGCCGTGTCCACGGCACCCAGCAGCGGAACGGAAATATTGGAGATGATCATCGGCATGGCCAAACGCCAAATTCGGCGATGCCAATTGCCTGCCTGAACCTTGCTGGTCACGCCGTCGCCCATCCACATATTGCCAAAGATCGTCCCGATTTGCGGTACCCAGTGACCATAATCACTGCGTCCGTCCAGACGCTGCGTCACTGTTCCCGGGACATCAACACCGAGCGGGTTGTGCGCCTATTCCCCATACACGCGCAAGCATCAGAGGTGAAAGTTAGGAATACAAAAATGCCTTGGATAGACTACGGAGACTATGCACGAAGCCAATCGGACTGGGCCCATTCGTTGCTTAAAAAGGCGACGAAATCGGACCCCGCCACGGCGGAAGACCTGGGCCGCAAGGCGAAGGACGCCCTGCAACGCGTCGCGTCCCATCTACAACCCCCGCAAGGAGCCGATGACCTGAGCCACGCGTAGGGCGTTTCCACTTCAATATTCCAGAAGATCGCCGCCCGGCAGCAAGCGGCGCGCCCGCGCCGGCTGTTCCGGTGCGATGCCCGCCGCCTCGGCGAAATCCACCACCATCGCATCGTCGGCCAGGATGAAATCCAGCACGCCCGCCAGGAAGGTCGGGTCGTCCACGCGCTCCCTGATTTCGACGGGCCCAACCCCGGTCACGGCGAGGAAACGTCCGATCCGGTCCACGTCCTGGGAAAGATAGATCAGCGCGTCGCGCGCAAGCGACACCGCCTCGTCCGTTCGTTTCATCCTCGTTCCTTCTTTGCCGCGTTGCCGTTCCGGCCCGCCGGCCGATTTCCGCCGCATCAATAACATTGCAGAACGGGGCGGCAACCCTCACATTTTCGCCATCGCGTTATGGAACGACAGCAGGTGGCCATATGGTTTGGGATCCGCATCAATATCTTGCCTTCGCCGGGCATCGCTTGCGCCCTGCCCTGGACCTCTTGGCGCATATTCCCGACAAGGGCCAGCGGACGATTGTCGACCTGGGCTGCGGCCCCGGAACGGTCACGGCCTATTTGACGAAAAGATGGCATGAAGCGGATGTGCTGGGCCTGGATTCCAGTGAGGAAATGCTGGCCAAGGCGGGCGCCGCCGCGCCCAAGGCACGCTTCCAGGTGGCCGATATCGGCGACTGGGCCCCGGCAAAACCGGTGGATCTGATCTATACCAACGCGGCCCTGCACTGGCTGCCGGACCATCACACCCTTTTCCCGTCGCTGTTCTCGCACCTGAAACCGGGCGGCATCCTGGCGGTGCAGATTCCGCGCAATTTCAGCCGTCCGTCGCATACGAGCGTTGCCGAAGCGGCCAAGGACGGACCATGGGAAGCGACGCTGGCCCCGATGATCAAGCCGCCGCCGACCCACACGCCAAATGTCTACTACGACATCCTGGACCCTCTATCGGACAATCTGGACATCTGGGAAACGGACTACATCCAGGCCCTTGAAGGCGAGAACCCGGTTGCCGAATGGACCAAGGGCACCTGGCTGCGGCCTTTCCTGGACGCATTGGACGAACCGGAAAGGTCCGGTTTCGAGGACGCCTACCGCAAGCGGATCGCGGCCGCCTATCCGAAACAGGCCAACGGCAAGACGCTCTTGCCCTTCCTCAGGCTCTTCATCATCGCCAGCAAACCGGCATGACGGTAACACGGCCCCGGATTCCGGTTCACGATATCGGCAGCGCGCCGCTTGCCGTGCTGGCCGATCTGGAACCGGCCAGGATGGCGGAGATCTTGGCATCCGGACGGCGTCATTTGGGGGCGCTTCCGCTGCGTCTCCTGGACAGCCGGTCCAGAAAATGGGCGGAAAGAAGCGGAAACCCGTTTCTGGCGGAGATCAAGGCCGTAAGCGAAAACCGCCCGCCGGGCCTGTGGTTCATGAATTTCTGCTACGAATGGGGATGCACGACCGGCGCCGAAACGCCGGCAGGCAAATCCGCGCCGATCCTGCGCCGGACCCTGGACTGGCCGTTCGACGAAATCGGCCGGAACATGGTTCTGGTCCGGCAGGAAGGGCGCAAGGGACCCAATTTGTACCCGACCTGGCCCGGATATCTGGGAACAATCAGCGGCATGGCGCCGGGGCGCTTCGCCATCATGATCAATCAGGCACCGCTGCCGAAGACCACCGGCATCCTGCCTCTGGACTGGATGGCGGCCCGCATCGCGACCAGATCCGCAAAAGCGATGCCCCCGGCGCACCTGCTGCGAACCGTTTTCGAAACATGCGCCGACTTCGATGAGGCGGTGGAGAAATTGACGAACACGCCTATCGCCCTGCCCGTCATCTTCACGATCGCGGGCACAAATCCCGGCGAGACCTTGACCATCGAGCGCAAGCGGACCGAAGCGCGGATAGACCGCGAAACCGCGGTGGCCGCGAACCATTGGCGGCTATACGACGAGCCGGCCAGGCCGCGGGGCAAGGAGAGTCCCGCCCGTGCCGACCGGATGGCGGAAAGCTGGGCCCCGGACCAGGGAGCGTTCGCTTGGCTGACCCCGCCAATCCTGAACAAGGACACCCGGCTGGCCCTGGAATGCGACATGGCGGCCGGAACCATGCGGGTCGTGGGCTGCGAACGCGACGGAATCGTCACCGACATTACGACAATCCAATAATTCTGCTGTTGAGAACCCTTAGAAGCCGCCTTAGTTATTGACTATAGTGGGAGGGACCCGACGGAGCGGCACACTCCGCGGGGTGCGGGATCGGTTCGGATGCCGACGAAGCGCGCCAGCGCGTGGTTCCCATGGTGCGGAAATTCGTTAGGAGCGCCGGCCGCGGCCGATGCTCAGACAAGGGCAGAGCATGAAACCGACCCGACGCCAGATCGCCGCCGGACTGATCGCCACCTTCGCCTTGGGCCCGATGGCCCTGACTGCACTGCAGGGCGCGGCGCACGCGGCCGACCCGATCAAGATCGGCGAAATCAACAGTTATACGTCCCTACCCGCCTTCACCATTCCGTACAAACAGGGATGGGAACTCGCGGTAGCGGAAATCAATGCGGCGGGCGGGGTGCTCGGCCGGCAGTTGGAGGTCATCTCGCGGGACGACGCCGGCAAGCCGGGCGATGCGGTCCGGATCGTCGAGGAAATGCTGAGCCGCGAGAAGGTCGACCTGATCGCGGGCACCTTCTTTTCGCATATCGGCCTTGCGGTCGCCGATGTCGCCAAGCGGAACAAGACGTTTTTCATGGCTTCCGAGCCGCTGAGCGACGCCATGGTCTGGAGCAAGGGCAACCGCTACACGTTCCGCCTGCGGCCGAGCACGCATATGCAGGCTTCGATGCTGGCGGAAGAAGCCGCGAAACTTCCCGCCAAGACCTGGGCCACCATCGCGCCGAACTACAAATACGGCCAGGACGCGGTCGCCGCGTTCCAGCGCCTGCTCAAGGAACGCCGGCCGGACGTGAAATTCGTGGCCGCGCAATGGCCCGCCCTGTTCAAGATCGACGCCGGCGCGGAAGCGGAAGCCCTGGCGGCCGCCAAGCCGGACGCCATCTACAACGTCACCTTCGGGGGCGACCTGTCGAAATTCGTCCGCGAAGGCAGCCTGCGCGGCCTGTTCAAGGACCGCACGGTCGTCAGCCTGCTGACCGGCGAACCGGAATATCTGGAACCGCTGAAGGACGAAACCCCGGACGGATGGATCGTCACCGGCTATCCCTGGTACGCGATCGACACGCCGGAACACAAAGCCTTCGTGGACGCCTATAAGGCGAAATTCGGCGAGACGCCCAAGGTGGGATCGCTGGTCGGATACAACACCTTCAAGTCCATCGCCGCGATCATCGCCAAAGCGGGCTCCACCGAAACCGAGGCGATGGTCGACGCCGCCGAAGGCATCGCCGTCGACACCCCGATCGGGCCGATCACCTTCCGCGCCTCGGACCACCAATCCACGATGGGCGCCTTCGTGGGCCGCACCGCGGTCAAGGATGGCGAAGGCGTCATGGTCGACTGGCGCTATGCCGACGGCGCCGACCACCTGCCCGGACCGGAAGAGGTCAAACACCTTCGGCCGGGCAACTGATCCTGCTGTCGGGGCGGTCCGCGAACAGCCGGGCCGCCCCGGCACGCAGCGCAACGCCATGACGGCGCTGGACCGGATCCTCACATGTTGACCGGACAGATCCTGACCGGGCTTGCCGGCGCATCCGTGCTGTTCTTCATCGCGGCCGGCCTGTCCTTGATTTTCGGCGTGACGAAGATCGTGAATTTCGCCCATGGCTCGTTCTACATGCTGGGCGCCTATATCGCCTATTCGTTGACCGAAATCCTCGGTGCATCGGGTTTTGGCTTCTGGCCGTCCATCCTGATCAGCGCATTGGCGGTCGGCGCGATCGGCGCCCTGGCGGAAATCACTGTGCTGAAGCCGGTCTACAGGGCGCCGCCGCTGTTCCAGCTTCTGGTCACCTTCGGGTTGGTGTTGATCATCCAGGATCTGGCCTTGCTCGTTTGGGGACCGCAGGACCGGCTGGGCCCGCGCGCGCCGGGGTTGAGCGGCGCCGTCGACCTGATGGGCACGCTCGTTCCAAGCTACGACTTCTTCCTGATCGCCGCCGGACCGATCGTGCTGGGGCTGGTCTGGCTGCTGCTGAACAAGACACGCTGGGGCGTCCTGGTCCGCGCCGCGACCGAGGACCGCGAGATGGCCGCCGCGCTCGGCATCGATCAGCGCCTCCTGTTTACCGGCGTCTTCTTCCTGGGCTCTGCCCTGGCCGGTCTCGGCGGAGCCTTGCAGCTGCCAAAGGGCGGGGCCGACCTGATGATGGACCTGACCGTGATCGCGCCCGCCTTCGTCGTCGTCGTGGTCGGCGGCATGGGCAGTCTGGTGGGCGCCTATGTCGCCGCCGTCGTCATCGGCCTGGCGAATGCCTTCGGGGTAGTGCTGCTGCCGCAGGCCACGCTGGTCCTGATGTTTCTGGTGATGGCGGCGGTCCTGCTTCTGCGCCCGCACGGATTGTTCGGCCGGCCGGAGCGCGAGGAACGCGGACAGGCGCCCGGCGCCGGGTATCCGCAATCCGGCAGGCGGGAGAAGGCGATCTGGCTTCTCGTTCTGGCGGCGGGCCTTCTACTGCCCTTCGCGCAGGACGAATTCATCCTGGTTCTGGCAACCGATATCGCGGTCGCGGCCCTGTTCGCCACGTCGCTGCATTTCCTGTTGGGACCGGCGGGGCTGGTCAGTTTCGGCCATGCCGCCTATTTCGCGATCGGCGCCTATGGCGCGGCGCTGATCGCACAGCATGTCGACGGGTCGGGCATGGAACTCGCCCTTGCCGCGGCGCCGGCCCTCGCCGGTGCGGCGGCCTTGCTCTTCGGCTGGTTCTGCGTTCGGTTGAGCGGCATTTATTTCGCCATGCTGACGCTTGCGGTGGCGCAGATCGTCTGGTCGCTTTGCGTCCAATGGACGGGGCTGACCGGCGGCGACGACGGGATTCTGGGCCTGTGGCCGAGCGCCTGGGCGGAGAGCCGCACCGCCTACTACTATTTGACGCTGGCCCTTTGCTTCGCCGCCATCCTGCTGCTGCGCCACGCGGTGCACGCCCCCTTCGGTTTCGCCTTGCGCGCGGGACGGGACGCGCGGGAGCGCGCGGAAGCCATCGGCGTCGACGTCACCCGCCAACAATGGTTCGCCTTCGCCTTGGCGGGGGCCGCCGCAGGCCTGGCGGGCGCCCTCTTCATCTTCTCCAAGGGCAGCATCTTCCCCGACGAGGCCGCGATCCCGCGGTCGGTCGACGCCCTGGTGATGGTGCTGCTGGGCGGCGTCGGCAATCTGGCCGGACCGGTCCTGGGATCCGTCGTCTTCACCGTTTTGCACGACCAGCTGTCGCGGTTCGAGCAATGGCGTCTGCTCTTGGGGACGGTCATCATTCTGGTCTCCATCCTTGCCCCCGGCGGCCTGTCCGGTTTGCCCGCCATGCTGCGCGCCTTCATCCCCCTCAACCAGAAGGAATCCTCATGAGGGGACGGTCATGACCTTGCTGGATGTCCAGGGTTTGGCGAAACGGTTCGGCGCGGTCCGCGCCGTCGACGGCGTTTCCTTCGAGGTGGCGCGGACCGAAATGCTGGCCATTATCGGCCCGAACGGGGCCGGCAAGTCGACATGCTTCAACATGATCGGCGGCCAGATCGAACCCGATACCGGTATTGTCCTGTTCGACGGCTTGGACATCACGCGCGCCGCGCCGCAAAAGCTGTTCCGCGCCGGCATCGGCAGGACATTCCAGATCGCCACGGTGTTTCAGTCGATGACGGTCCGGGAAGTTCTGCAGACGGCGCTGCTCTCCCGGGACGGCAAGACGTTTTCCTTCGGCGTTTCCGCCCGGCGGTACAGGAGCGAGGAAGCGGGCGAACTCGGCATCTCGGTCGGTTTGGACGATCTGCTGGATACCGAATGCCATTCCCTCTCCTATGGCGATCTGAAGCGGGTGGAACTGGCCCTCGCGCTCGCCAACCGGCCGCGGCTGCTGCTGATGGACGAGCCGACGGCGGGAATGGCGCCCGACGGCCGCCAGCAGATGATGCGCCTGGTGCGTTCCCTGGCCGACCGATCCGGGATCAGCGTGCTGTTCACCGAACATGACATGGATGTGGTCTTCAACCATGCCGACCGGATCCTGGTCCTGAACAAGGGACAAGTCCTCGCCATCGGCTCGCCGGACGAGATCCGCGCCAACCCGGCCGTCCAGTCGGTCTATCTGGGGGAAGACGGATGAAGGCCGGGCTTTCCATCGAAAACATCTCGGCGGGGTACGGACAGGCCCTGGCGATCAGGAACGTCACGCTTTCGGTCATGCCCGGCGAAGTTGTGGCCCTGCTCGGCCGAAACGGGGCCGGCAAGTCGACGACATTGAAAGCGATCATGGGGATGCTGCCGCTGCGCACGGGAAGCGTCGCCATGGACGGCGCCGTGATCTCCGGCAAGCCAGTCCATGCGCGGGCGCGCGCCGGGGTCGGCTACGTCCCGGAGGAACGGCGGATCTTTACCGGATTGACCGTCTCCGAAAATCTTGAGGCCGGCCGCCGCCCCGCCCCTGATGGGCGGGAATGGACGCCGGAGCGCCTGTTCGATCTGTTCCCCAACCTGGCCCCGGCGCGGGACCGGCATGCCGGACAATTGAGCGGCGGCGAGCAACAGATGCTGGCGCTGGCGCGCACCCTGATGGGCAACCCCCGGATGCTGCTGCTGGACGAGCCGTCCGAGGGCCTGGCCCCGGTGATCGTCGATGCCCTGGCCGGCGTCGTGAGGACCCTCAAAGGAGAGGGCCTGGGTATCCTGTTATGCGAGCAAAACACCTCTTTCACCAACCGCGTCGCCGACCGCGCGGCCATTATTGAAAGTGGCTCACTACAGTATGAAGGGTCCATGGATGAGCTAGCCCTGGACGATACGGTCCGAAAGCGCTACCTCGCTGTATAGGGGACGCAAGTGAAACGATACAGGGTCCGGTCAACGGGTCCGTATACTGGGAGAAAAGCGATGCAACTGAACGACCCCACCCTTTTGCGCACCAAGGCCTATATCAACGGCGCTTGGACCGACGCCGCAAACGGCGCGACCTATCCCGTCATGAACCCGGCCACGCAGGAACTGCTTGCGGACGTCACCCGGTGCACGGTGGACGAGACCCGCGCGGCGATCGCGGCGGCGAAGAAGGCTCAGCCCGCCTGGGCGGCGCGCACCGGCAAGGAACGCGCGGCCATCATGCGCAAATGGTTCGACCTGATGATGCAGCACCAGGACGACCTCGGGAAGATCATGACCCTGGAACAGGGCAAGCCGCTGGCCGAAGCGAAGGGTGAGGTTGCCTATGCCGCATCCTTCATCGAATGGTTCGGCGAGGAAGCCAAACGCCTCTACGGCGACACGATCCCGCAACACCGGGCGGATAACCGCATCCTGGTCATCAAGCAGCCGATCGGCGTCACCGCCGGAATCACGCCGTGGAATTTCCCGGCCGCAATGATCACGCGGAAGGCCGGGCCCGCTATCGCCAGCGGTTGTGCGATGGTGGTGAAGCCTGCGCAGCTGACGCCGCTCTCCGCGCTGGCCATGGCGGAACTCGCGGAACGCGCGGGCGTGCCGGCGGGCATCCTCTCCGTCGTCACCGGCAACAATGCGCGTGAAATCGGCACCGAATTGGCGACCAACCCGACCATCCGCAAGATCGGGTTCACCGGGTCCACCCCGGTCGGCAAGACCTTGATGGAGCAGGCCGCGGGCACGGTGAAGAAGGTC
>Ga0070727_10000958_pt1 | contig 31992 bp, 23 predicted proteins | sample tdAd472_FD_66722 | JGI IMG/M metagenome (GOLD analysis project Ga0070727, IMG submission 66722) | Marine sediment microbial communities from the Atlantic coast under amendment with organic carbon and nitrate - tdAd47.2 | ecosystem: Environmental > Aquatic > Marine > Coastal > Sediment | place... | reverse complement strand
ATAAAGAGGGTGTTTTACAGCAATGCATGGATGAAACGGTTGATGGTGAGTACCAGAACTGCAAAGCTAATGGCGGAGCTTACACGCGCGAACATTTTTTTGGTAAGTATCCCGAGACCTTGGCTATGGTCGAAGACTTAACGGATGATCAGATTTATAAGTTAAATCGTGGCGGGCATGATCCTTATAAGGTATATGCCGCTTATCACGCAGCAGTCAACCATAAAGGGCAACCGACGGTCATTCTGGCACATACCGTGAAAGGTTATGGCGTTGGTGATAAAGGCGAAGCCCAAATGGGAACCCACTCGCTGAAAAAGCTGGATAAGAAGATGCTGATGCAATTCAGGGATCGCTACGAAATTCCGCTCAGCGACGATGAGCTGGATGCTATTCCTTACTACCGGCCGCCAGCAGATAGACCAGAAATGCAGTACATGAAGAAGCGCCGGGACAGCTTGGGTGGTTGCCTACCACAGCGCCGCAATGATTTTGACGCACTGGAAGTACCAGGCTTGGATGCGTTTGAAAACCAGCTCAAAGGTACCGGGGAGCGGGAAATATCGACCACGATGGCGTTTGTTAGATTGTTATCCGTATTGGTAAAAGATAAAAAGATTGGCCCTAAAATTGTGCCTATCATACCCGATGAAGCACGTACCTTCGGTATGGAAGGTATGTTCAGGCAGTTGGGCATTTATTCTTCCTCCGGGCAGCTCTATGAACCGGTAGATTCCGCACAGGTTATGTACTATAAGGAAGACAAGAAAGGGCAAATGCTGGAAGAGGGGATCAATGAAGCCGGTGCTTTCTCCGCTTGGTTAACTTTGGCGACTGCCTACAGCAATTATAATTGCGCAATGATTCCTTTCTATGTGTTTTACTCGATGTTTGGTTTCCAGCGGGTTGGCGACCTTTGCTGGGCTGCTGGAGATATGCAGGCGCGTGGTTTTCTACTCGGTGGTACTTCTGGGCGTACAACTCTCAATGGCGAAGGATTACAACATCAGGACGGTCACAGCCATATCCTGGCAAGCACGGTGCCCAATTGTGTCGCCTATGATGCAACCTTCTCTTATGAGGTGGCGGTTATTATCCAGGATGGCATGCGGCGCATGTATCAAGAAAAAGAAGCGGTTTATTATTATCTGACGCTACTCAATGAAAACTATTCGCACCCGGATATGCCGAAGGGAGCGGAAACAGGTATTGTTAAGGGGTTGTATCTGTTTCAGGAGGCATCTGGAAAGAGTCGACTCAGAGTGCAGTTAATAGGCAGTGGCTCGATTATGCGAGAAGTCATCGCGGCGGCGGAGTTGTTAAAGAAAGAGTTTAAAGTCGATGCAGATATCTGGGCAGCGACCAGTTTTAATGAATTGGCACGCGAAGGTCAAAGTGTTGAACGCTGGAATATGTTGCACCCACAGAAAACAGCGAAGATTAGCTATGTCACGCAGTGTTTTGCTGACCGGGAAGGACCGGTCATTGCCGCCACAGATTATATGAAAAACTATGCGGATCAAATACGTGCTTATGTGCCGAAAACTTATCGAGTGTTAGGTACTGACGGATTTGGACGCAGCGATTCTCGCCAGAAGCTGCGTCACTTCTTTGAAGTGGATCGGTATTTTATTACTATTGCAGCGCTGCAATCGCTGTTGAAGGAAGGCAAAGTCGACGCCGAGGTGGTGAGTTCAGCGCTGACAAAGTTTGGAATTGATCCGAATAAATCTAATCCGGTCACGGTGTGATTGTTAAAGAAATCAGTCAGTAAGGATTTTATTGTGAGTGAAGAGATTGTAAAAGTACCGGATATTGGCGATGCAAGTGGAGTAGAGGTTATAGAGTTGTGTGTTGCTCCGGGACAGCACGTAGAAAAAGATAGCACCCTGATTGTTTTGGAGTCTGACAAGGCATCTATGGAAATTCCGAGTCCAGAGTCTGGCTCCGTGGGTTCTATTTTTGTCCACGTGGGAAGTAAAGTGTCGCAGGGCGACGATATTCTCGTATTAAATACTGCCACTGATCAAGCATCAGTTGTGGAAGAAAAACCAACCACACAAACAGCTGAAGTCAATCAGCAAGAGGAACCATCTAGCGAAGCGGTTCAGGCAGTGGAAGCCAGCTCAGGTTTAGGCGCAAATATTGAGGTGTTAGTGCCGGACATCGGGGATGTAAAAGATGTGGAGGTCATTGAAGTAGCGGTCAAGGAAGGAGATAACGTCGAAAAAGATGCCACTCTGATTGTTTTGGAATCAGATAAGGCATCGATGGAAATTCCTGCGCCGCAGGCAGGAGTAGTGAAAACCATCAGTGTGGGCACTGGGGATAAGGTCTCTGAAGGAAGTTTGATTTTGGTGTTGGCGGCGGCTAGTCAGGCAGATACAGGCGCGACGACAAAACAGGAAACAGCAAAAACAGCTGAGGCGGCTCCGGCTGCCAATCAATCGAAAAGGGAAGAGCCACTTACTATAAAAGTGCCGGATATCGGTGATGCCAGCGAAGTGGAAGTTATCGAAGTTACCGTCGCCGTCGGGGATTCGGTTGCCGTCGACGATACACTTATTGTGTTGGAGTCCGATAAGGCCTCCATGGAAATCCCAGCCACCCACGCTGGCACTGTAGCGGCGGTTTTATTGGAAGTGGGGCAAAAGGTTAAACAGGGGGCGCCGATAGTGGTATTAACTCAAGCGTCGAGTTCAGCTGCTTCCCTAGAAAGCCCGGTCAAGAAAGATTCGCCAAGTCAATTAAGTTCCCCGGCTAAGCCAAGTCCTGCCGCAGAACCTGCTGCGGTATCACAACAGGTGCCACCAGCCAAGTCAGGAAAGTTAGTATATGCCGGGCCAGCAGTGCGAATGTTGGCGCGCGAATTAGGTGTTGATTTAACCCAGGTTAAAGCCAGTGGGCCGCGGGAACGAATTATTAAGGAAGATGTACAAAATTTCGTCAAGCAAGCGTTGAGAGAGAAATCTAAAGCCTCACCTGCGGGTTCAGGTATGCCCTCCGTGCCAGCGATCGATTTTAGCCAGTTTGGCGAAATCAAAGTAGTTCCTATGTCGCGGGTAAAAAAATTGACTGCAGCAGCCATGCATCGAAGTTGGCTTAATGTCCCCCACGTTACCCATTTTGATGAAGCGGATATTTCGGATCTCGAAGAATTCAGGATTAGCAAAAAAAGCCAGGCAACGGAGAGAGGGTTGAAGTTAACGCCGCTGCCGTTTTTGATTAAAGCCTGTGCTGCAGCATTAAAAAAATACCCGCAATTTAATGTTGCGCTCGCACCCTCGGGAGAAGAAATCATCCAAAAGTTCTATTTCAATATCGGCATCGCAATGGATACGCCCGCAGGGCTGATGGTGCCAGTGATTCGAAATGCCGATAAAAAAGGTGTTTGGGAGCTGGCAGAAGAAACGACGGAATTGGGGGTCAAAGGGCAGGCCGGTAAACTCAGCAAAGAAGATTTACAGGGAGGTTGTTTTACCATTTCCAGCCTCGGTTCCATTGGTGGTACTGGCTTTACGCCAATTGTTAATACGCCAGAAGTAGCGATATTAGGGGTGTCCAAAACACAGGTAAAGCCGGTTTTTATCAACTCGGAGTTCCTACCGCGTCAACTGTTGCCGTTGACCTTATCCTATGATCACCGGGCTATCAACGGCGTGGATGCGGGCCAGTTTATGACTTTTCTGACCCAGGTTTTGGCGGATATTCGTAAGTTGGTTTTATAGTAAGGTTCGTTGCTGTTTCCGGTGTACGGGGCAAGGCGACAGCAAGCTAGCAACTGTGATTCATTTGCTGAATCGTTTTAATCTGTTGATAGAGCATTTCGTTGGTCGGTACGGAAACGCCCAGTTTTTTTGCTAGCTGACAAATAAAGCCATTAATCTGATCAATCTCTGTTCGCCTATTATTGATCACATCCTGATACATGGATGAATAATTTTGGGCGGTACCTTCAGCTACTTGGATCGCCAACCTGTGTAGAGATGGCTCTGCATAGGGCAGTTTTAATACGCTTAGAATGGTTTCTATTTCCTCGCAGACAGCTCGCATGCGGGATGCTGAGCGAGGGTCTTTTAATAGATCGCCGTTACGGCAGCGATGGATAGCGGTTAACGGGTTTATTGCACAATTGACGGCTAGTTTGCGCCATAGGTGCTTTGATATGTCATTTGACCAGCTGACGTTTAATTCAATGGCTTTCATGGCGGACATAAAATTTGCGCTAATGTCATCCAGCTTTGCGTTGCTGGTTGGGTTCATGAGGCCGAAAAAGGTTTGCCCTTTCCCCGCCTGTACTACATGGAATCTAGCGCGGCGGTACGCGCCATCGCTGCTGGAACCACAAATAATCGGTGTGTCTGGATATCTTTTGGCGCACTCTTGCTGAACACCCATACCATTAAATAATAGGACTATTAGCGAGTCTGGGGTTAAGCGATGTTGAATAGTGCGAATGGCTAAAAGCGCGTCGAAACTTTTTGTACAAACGATGAGGTTGCCAATAGGACTTTTATTCTCTGCACCGCTTTCTGCAAATACGTCGATAGTAGAAATTACGCCATCTTCTTCAAGCATTAGCGGCAGTACTTTTTTTAATCGAGACTGGGAACGCAATAAAAGTGTTACTTTCTGCCCAACACGAGCCAAATGGCTTGCCCACAAGCAACCGATTGCACCAGCGCCCAGTATATGCCAACCTTTTGTGTTGACGGTGCTAGAAGAAATCATTGCTAGGCATTTATAAGAGGGGTTAAATTGGTAGAATGTCCCGTTATTGTATTCTGAGTTGCTAGAGGAGAAAACCTATATGCCATCTTTTGATGTGGTATCGGAAGTAGATCAGCATGAAGTTACCAACGCCGTTGATCAGGCGAATCGTGAAATAGGCACCCGCTTTGACTTTAAGGGGGTCAATGCTAAGTGTGAGCAGAATGGATTGCAGGTGACATTGATTGCCGAAGTTGATTTCCAGGTACAGCAGATGTTGGACATGTTGCGTGGAAAATTGGTAAAGCGTGGAATTGATATTGCCTGCCTGGAATGTGGTGAGGTCGTACAAACCGGTATGCAAGCGCGGATGGAAATTACGCTGCGCCAAGGGGTCGATGCACCGCTAGCGAAAAAAATCGTAAAGTTGATTAAGGATAAAAAAATGAAAGTGCAGGCCGCTATCCAGGGCGATCAAGTTCGGGTAACCGGCAAAAAACGTGATGATCTGCAAGAAGTTATCGCCATGCTAAGAGAAGCCAATTTGGATTTGCCGCTGCAGTTTAGTAATTTTCGTGACTAGCGCGCGACATGGTTGCTTCGAGTTTGCGGGAGGAAATCTTTAATCGGCGCATGTTGATCTGCGTCTTTACTGGCTTTACTTCAGGGTTACCGCTTTACGTACTGATACAGTTGGTGCCTGCCTGGTTACGCGTCGAAGGGGTAGGCTTGGCCGAGATTGGCTTTTTTGCCCTGGTGGGCTTTCCTTATACTTGGAAGTTTCTTTGGTCTCCTGTCATTGACCGGTATACCTTGCCCTTTCTGGGTAGAAGACGCGGTTGGATGCTCGTAACCCAGCTAGCGTTAGTTATTTCAATTGCAGCGCTTGGTTTTTTGAAGCCTACGCTTTCTATTTGGGTTGTTGCCTATATTGCGATAGTTGTTGCTTTTTTTAGCGCCAGCCAAGACATCGTTCTCGATGCTTACCGCCGTGAATTACTGCCTGATCAAGAGTTAGGCTTGGGCAACGCTATTCATGTGCAAGCTTATCGCTTGGCAGGCTTAGTACCCGGTTCGCTAGCATTAATTTTGGCGGATTTTTTAGCTTGGCAAATGGTGTTTGTTGTGGTCGCTGGCTTTATGGCAATAGGTGTGGGATTGACGCTCTGTATTGATGAGGCGATTGCTAATCCAAAGCCACCAAAGACTATGAAAGAAGCGATCATAGAACCTTTTCGAGAGTTTATGCTACGCAAGGGGCTGCCTTCCGCGCTGCTTATTTTGGCATTTATGTTTTTATATAAGCTTGGCGATAATATGGCAACCGCTCTCGCCACGCCCTTTTATATTGATATGGGCTTCAGTCTGACGCAAATCGGTTCAATTGCGAAGCTGTCATCTTTAACGGCTGTCTTTATTGGTGGGTTAGCGGGTGGTGTTGCGATGATTCGATTAGGGATTAACCGCTCGTTATGGTTATTCGGATTAGTACAGATTTCTAGTATTTTGGGCTTTGTATTACTCTCCATCGTCGGAGCGAATCCCTATGTGCTGGCGCTGGTGGTTAGCTTTGAATATCTGGGTGTTGGACTAGGCACTGCGGCGTTTACGGCTTTTATTGCACGGGAAACTAATCCCGTATTTGCGGCCACGCAATTTGCCTTGTTTACAGCGTTGGCATCTTTGCCCAGAACGGTGGCTAATGCGATTACCGGCGTGATTATTGAGCAGGTTGGCTATACCAGTTTTTTTATTATTTGTACCGTTCTGGCTATCCCCGGAATGTTAATACTACTTAAAGTAGCTCCTTGGAAAGACGAACGGGTTCAGACCGAGCAATAAAAAACGCGGTAAATAACCGCGTTTTTTATTGGTAGGCCTTCATCTCTCTTGCGCGCGTCTACTACAAACGCATGCCGCCATCGATTTCCATTACTCTGCCGGTGTAGAAATCATTTTCAAACAAATAAATTGCGGAGTGCGCGATTTCATCTGGGTCGCCCATACGGCGTAGCGGAATCATAGCAACCAGCTTTTCAAGTGCTTCTGGTTTCATAGATTCTGTCATCTCGGTTTTGGTGAATCCCGGCGCGATGCCAGCCACTCGGATACCATAACGCGCTAATTCTTTAGCCCAGGTTACTGTCATCGAGGCGACACCTGATTTGGCCGCTGAGTAGTTGCTCTGGCCCATATTGCCTGCTCGGGAAATACTGCAAATATTGATGATCAGCCCTTTGGTGCCTTTTTCGATCATGCGAATGGCTGCTTCTTGGCCGCACAGAAAGACGCCCGTCAGATTGACATCGATAACGCTTTGCCATTGGTTGACATCCATACCGCGCCTGACATTGCCTTCTTTATCGACTTTTACCAGCAATGCGTCTCTGGTAATGCCCGCGTTGTTGATTAAACCGTGTATTTCACCGAAATCATTTATAATTTGGTCAAAAGCTGCGACGACTTCATTTTGGTCAGCGACGTTAGCTGTGTAACCCTTGGCTTCGCTTCCTGCTTCGCGGCACAGTCGTGTTGACTCATTGAGATTTTCCTGGCTGAGATCGATTAGTGCGAGCTTAGCGCCCTTTTGAGCTAATGAGACCGCCATTCCGCGACCTAGGCCTTGCCCACCTCCGGTGATAACGATAACCTTGTCATTCAAATTCATAATTTTTCCCCAATTTCGGTTTTGGACGATGTTTAACCACTAGCGGCCACCTATTTTGCACCCGCATAATATTATTGTTGCATCGCGGAAAAACGATTTTGATTATGTAGTAACTTGAGCTAATTTCCTATATTTTTTTAAAAAAACGCAGGTTATTTTGTTGGTTTTGGATGCAAAAATCTAAAATTTGTTTAATTTTAAAAGTATTAATTTATTAATTAGTGTTTATAAACAATAGGTTATATTTGTTTTTGTAGGCGTCTAAAATTTTTTTGAGCAGGCATCACTCTCAGTGCTATTTTGTGTGCCTATGACGGAATTTAGTCCATTATTAAAAGTATTTTCTTTGCGCAGCACAGAAAAATTGTTTGGCTGTAGAGATGGAAATGGTTCTGACAGCGGGATTATCAGAAGCTGAAAATACTGAAATATAGACTGGTTGAGTATTATTTTTATAATGGGTGTCAGAGCCTTAGTGGGAAGTTAATGAGATTATTATTTCTACTCTTTGTTGTTTTGCCTATCGCCGAAATTATGTTGTTGATTGAGGTGGGGAGCAAGATTGGAACGCTAAACACGGCTGCATTAGTCGTTCTGACGGCTTTGGTGGGAAGCCTTATGCTTCGTCAGCAAGGTTTATCGACGCTGTTTCGGGCGAGAGAACAAATAGACCGCGGTGCTCTGCCGTTGCAAGAAATGATAGAAGGAATCTGTTTAGCGGTGGGGGGCACGCTGTTGGTAACGCCAGGATTTATTACTGACTTCATTGGATTTGCTTGCTTAATTCCAATTACTCGCCAATGGTTAGTGAAAACTGTCGTTAACCGTGTGAGTAAGAGATCTGCATTTACGGTGCATGCGCAAATGAGGCGAGGAGATTACCAGGCGGATGATATTATTGAAGGTGAATTTGAATCCGATGATGATGATCGTAAGAAGCTGGAATAGTTAAGGCAGTAACTGGTTATACCTTTGATTATTATGAACCTTAAAAAAATATAAAAATCTTTATCGCTAGACGTTGAAATCCTATCAACTACCCCCATTTATGCTGCACAGCCTTGAGACTCAGATGGTTTTAGAATCTGTCAATTCGGGTTGTTTACTATTTGAGCTCAATAATTGGTCTGTGTCTTAAAGAAATGGCTATCAGGCCTTATAGAACTGTTTTCAATTCATGTCAGGAGAGTGTGCACAATGAAAATTCGTCCTTTATACGACCGAATCGTTGTTCGTCGGGAGGAAGAAGAGACCACCACAGCTGGTGGTATCGTATTGCCCGGTTCTGCCACAGAAAAACCCAATCAGGGTGTTGTGGTATCGATAGGTGAAGGCAAGGTCCTCGATAATGGTGACGTCCGTGCCTTAGCGGTTAAGGTAGGCGATAAAGTGATTTTCGGTAAATATGCCGGCAGTAATACTATCAAGGTGGACGGTGAAGAACTGCTGATTTTAAGCGAAAGCGAAATATACGGCGTTATCGAAGGTTAATCCTTTCAAAGTTTATGTTGATGAAAAATTTATTTAAAGGAAAGAAAAATGGCTGCTAAAGACGTATTGTTTGGCGATTCAGCACGTAAAAAGCTGGTTGCTGGCGTGAACATCCTAGCGGATGCAGTAAAAGTAACCTTGGGTCCAAAAGGTCGTAACGTAGTGCTGGATAAATCTTTCGGCGCACCGACGGTGACCAAAGACGGCGTATCGGTTGCAAAGGAAATTGAATTAAAGGATAAGTTTGAAAATATGGGTGCCCAGATGGTGAAGGAAGTCGCTTCCCAAACCTCGGATATTGCTGGTGACGGCACCACGACAGCTACAGTATTGGCTCAAGCAATTATGGCTGAAGGCTTGAAAGCGGTAGCGGCTGGCATGAACCCGATGGATCTTAAGCGCGGTATCGATAAAGCGGTTATCGCTGCGGTAGGTCACTTGCAGGAAATGTCTAAGCCCTGTGCGGATAGCAAAGCAATTGCGCAGGTCGGTACTATTTCTGCGAATAGCGATTCAGCTGTCGGAGATATCATTGCTGAAGCGATGGAAAAAGTGGGTAAAGAAGGCGTCATCACTGTCGAAGAAGGCAGTGGCTTAGAGAATGAGCTGGATGTCGTTGAAGGTATGCAGTTTGATCGTGGATATCTGTCTCCCTACTTTATCAATAGCCAGGAAACCATGGGTGTTGAACTGGAAGCGCCTTATATTCTGTTGGTAGATAAAAAAATCTCTAACATTCGCGAAATGCTGCCTCTATTAGAGTCTGTCGCTAAATCTAGCAAGCCATTGCTAGTGATTGCTGAAGATGTCGAAGGCGAAGCCTTGGCAACCTTGGTGGTTAATAATATGCGCGGTATCATGAAAGTTGCTGCTGTGAAAGCGCCAGGATTTGGTGATCGTCGTAAAGCGATGTTGCAAGATATCGCTGTATTAACCGGTGGTACCGTAATTTCTGAAGAAGTAGGTCTGAGTTTAGAAGGCGCTACCTTGGAAGATCTGGGTTCTGCAAAGCGTATCAGCATCAATAAAGAAAACACTACAATTATTGATGGTGCTGGGCAAGCTTCCGATATCGAAGCGCGCGTTGGCCAGATTCGTAATCAAATAGAAGATACTTCTTCTGATTATGATCGTGAGAAGTTGCAAGAACGTGTGGCTAAGCTGGCTGGTGGTGTTGCCGTCATTAAAGTTGGCGCTACGACTGAAATCGAAATGAAAGAGAAGAAAGCACGGGTGGAAGACGCCCTGCATTCAACTCGCGCTGCGGTAGAAGAGGGCGTGGTTGCTGGTGGTGGCGTTGCGCTGGTGCGTGTACTACAGGCAATTGAAGGGCTGAAAGGTGATAATGACGACCAAACTGTCGGCATTCATCTGGCTCGCCGTGCGATGGAAGCGCCGCTACGTCAAATCGTCGCTAACGCCGGTGATGAAGCCTCTGTGGTATTGGATAAGGTTAAGGCTGGTACTGACGACTATGGCTACAATGCTGGTACTGGAGAGTATGGCAGCATGCTGGAAATGGGTATTCTTGATCCGGCTAAAGTAACACGGACTGCATTACAAAATGCGGCTTCTGTTGCTGGCCTCATGATTACCACTGAATGCATGGTAACCGATGCGCCAGATGATGATAAACCCGCTATGCCTGACATGAGTGGTATGGGCGGTATGGGTGGAATGGGCGGTATGATGTAGAACTGCCTTTAGTCCAAAGGAAGTATTAAAACCCCGCATTTTGCGGGGTTTTTTCTTTTAAATCAGGAAGATTGTCTCTTTATAGACCAGGGGCATTGAATGAGAATTTTACTTTTTATTTTGGATATGAATGATTAGAATGATAAGCAAAATTTAATAGGCAGGCTGTTTCACTAAAGTAAACCCACTAACTCGTAGGGGAAATAACGATGGAATTTTTAAACTTTCTTTTTCGTTGGGCGCACGTCTTGTTTGGTATTACTTGGATCGGGCTGTTGTATTACTTCAACTTCATTCAGGGCGGCTACTTTAAACAAGCCAGCGCCGAGGGGTTGGCTGACGCCAAAGCCAAACTAGCGCCAAGCGCACTCTGGTGGTTTCGTTGGGGAGCGATGTTTACCTTTATTACTGGTGCAATATTGCTTGAAGGCGTCATCCGAGTCGGCTACACCAACCCATACATCATCGTCGGAGCATTAATGGGAACGCTGATGTTTATCAATGTTTGGTTGATTATTTGGCCTAAGCAGAAAATTGCTTTAGGTATGATTGAAGGTGATGCCGCTGCTGCTGGCGCAAAAGCATTGCTGGCATCACGTACCAACACGTTGTTTTCCGCAGGAATGCTATTCGGTATGTTAGGGTCTCAGCACGGACAGAGCTTAGGTCAAGTTAGCCACGCCATCGCAAATACTGGATACTCTACTGGCTTATGGATAGCAATGGCTATCATTGCGGCGTTGGAAATCAATGCCATTGTTGGCAAAATGGGTCCGATGACAAGTGTTATGGGCGTAATTCACAGCAGCTTGGCACTGACAGTCGTACTATTTGGTATACTGACCTTTCTTTAGTCTTCAAAGCGCAAAAAGCCCCTTCATAAAAAGGGGCTTTTTTATGCCCGCTATTTTTACCAATCCTATATAATACGCCGCCTTTGTTAATTACGGTTAATGCCAGATTACTATGAACATACTTGATCAGGAAGTCGCTAAGCGGCGCACCTTTGCTATCATCTCGCACCCCGATGCGGGTAAAACGACTATTACAGAGAAACTGCTGTTATTCGGCAATGCCATTCAAACGGCTGGCACCGTAAAAGGGAAAAAATCCGGACGACATGCGACCTCGGACTGGATGGAGATGGAAAAACAACGCGGTATTTCCGTGACCTCCTCTGTCATGCAGTTCCCTTATAAAGATCGTATCGTTAATTTACTGGATACGCCTGGGCACGAGGATTTTTCCGAGGACACTTATCGTACCTTGACGGCGGTTGACTCGGTGCTTATGGTGATTGATGGTGCCAAGGGCGTTGAGGATAGAACAATTAAACTTATGGATGTTTGTCGTTTGCGCGACACGCCCATAATGACTTTTATTAACAAAATGGATCGTGATATCCGTAATCCTATTGACCTGTTAGATGAGGTCGAAGACGTACTCAAGATACACTGTGCGCCGATCACCTGGCCGATTGGTATGGGCAAACAGTTTAAGGGCGTATATAACCTCTATACTGATACCATCCATCTCTATGCACAGGGACAAGGACATACCATTCAGTCTGATAGACAAGTTAATGGTCTGGCCAGCAAAGAAGCGGAAACAGTCCTGAAAGACTATATCGAGGAGCTGCGGGAAGAGGTAGAGCTGGTGCGTGGCGCTAGCCATGAATTTGATTTGCAAAACTATCTCGATGGAAAACTAACACCGGTTTATTTTGGCACCGCGCTGGGGAATTTTGGGGTACGGGAAATGCTGGATGGTTTTGTTGAATATGCGCCCAGTCCTTTGCCGCGAGCAACGAATCAGCGATTAGTCGATGCCAAAGAAGAAAGTTTTAGCGGGTTTATTTTTAAGATTCAGGCCAACATGGATCCTAATCATCGTGATCGTATTGCCTTCCTGAGGATCTGTTCAGGGCAGTACACCAAGGGAATGAAAATGCGTCATACCCGTACGGGAAAAGACGTTAGAATTTCCGATGCGCTGACCTTTTTTGCTGGTGAAAGATCCCATGTCGAAGAAGCCTGGTCCGGTGATATTCTAGGGTTGCACAATCATGGCACGATACAGATTGGCGATACGTTTACCAGCGGAGAGGACCTACAGTTCACCGGTATTCCTCATTTCGCGCCAGAGCTGTTCCGGCGGGTGCGCCTGAAAGATCCATTAAAAATGAAGCAGCTCCAAAAAGGGTTGAAGCAATTATCGGAAGAAGGCTCAACACAGGTATTTTTGCCTCTGCGTAATAATGACATCATTGTGGGTGCCGTCGGCGTCTTGCAATTTGACGTGGTAGCCTACCGACTTTTGGATGAGTATAAAGTTGAGTGTAGCTATGAACCGGTAAATGTATTTACCGCGCGTTGGATCGAATGTAACGACAGCAAAAAACTAGAAGAATTTAAGCGTAAAGCGCATGATAATCTGGCCTGGGATGGCGGTGATTATTTAACCTATTTAGCCCCGAGCAGAGCAAACCTTTCCCTATCTGAGGAACGTTGGCCCGAGGTTGAATTTAATCCTACCCGAGAGCACTAATACTTTCTGGGTTTATGTTTTAGTGAGTTAGCGGCTCTGCCCTCATCCTAACCTTCTCTCCCGGTGGGGGAAGGGATAATTGCGTACAAGCAAACTCTTTAATCTTGACCCAGATCCTCATAGCCTTGGAGGTAATCCGTTGGCATGACTGGGTCGCCCGGAATACTGTGTCCACCACTGGCCCATTCGCCGAGATCAATCAGCTTGCAACGTTCAGAGCAAAATGGGCGAAAGGGTTCTTTCTCACTCCAGATAACAGACTTTTTACAGGTGGGGCAGGGTATGATGGTGGTGGTTTTGGTCATGGTTTGTCTTTTGCAAAATTTAAGTATTGTTGGTGTAGTGCCTGTACAAAGGGTGTCAGGGATTCCAACTTCTGATCGTTAACAATGATATCATCCGCCATTGCTAAGCGCGATTCACGACTGCACTGGGCTGACATGATTTTTCTGATTTCCTTTTCATTACTATTATCCCGACGCAGGGCTCTTGCTATTTGCACGTCTTGCGGGACATCAATAACCAGAATTCTATCAGTCATTTCATGCTGGTTAGTTTCCAATAATAGAGGCGACTCTAAAATGGTATAGGCAGACGAGGCATTTTGTAACTGTTGCTCGATATGCTGTCGAATTAGGGGGTGGAGCAATCTTTCCAACCACTTTAGCTCTTGTTCATTGTTAAATACTTTGGCGCGCAGACCTTTTCGGTCAAGGTCGCCGTTAGTCAAGATGATGTTTTTACCAAAATGTACGGCTATTTTCTTTAATGCCGGGCTGCCAGGTGCCACCACAGCTCGTGCAGATATGTCAGCATCTACTATTTGAATGCCAAGCTCGGAGAAGATGTTGGCAACGGTACTTTTGCCGCTACCGATACCACCTGTAAGGCCTACTACATACATGGCAATGGACGTCTGAAGTCTAAATTGGCTGAAAGATCGAGAGGCAGAGAATAAATGTTTTTAGCATATATTGCGAGTTGTAACCCTATAACCAGGGGCTTACCTAGTACAAAGCGACAAGAGCTGGTGCAAGCTGAATTCGTTACTAATTCGCTACTATCTTAGACCAGCAAACACGAAATAGGCTTGGGTTAATTGCTCGCCCCAAAGTGCCGCTATCCAACCCGCGGCGGCGAGGTATGGGCCAAAAGGAATCGGGACGCTTTTACCTTTATGTTTTAATATCATGATGAAAATACCGACGATTGCTCCAACCAAGGAGGATAGCAGAATAATCATCGGCAACAGCTGCCAACCGAACCAGGCGCCCAACATTGCCAATAGTTTAAAGTCACCGTAACCCATGCCTTCTTTGCCGGTAAGTAACTTAAAGCCCCAATAAATGGACCACAAACTCAAATACCCGAATATCGCGCCCCAGAGTGCATCGGGTAAAGTACAGAATAGCCCAAAACTATTGGAGACCAGGCCCAACCAAAGTAACGGTAGTGTTATGTTGTCTGGGAGCAACTGGTGGTCAAAATCAATCATGGTTAAAGCAATCAATGCCCAACTGAGAAGCAGCATGGCAGCGGCTTGCCAGGTGGCACCAAAGTACCAAACCGCTATGCAGGAAAGAATTCCAGTAACGGCTTCGATGATAGGGTAGCGTATGGAAATCGAAGTTTTACACTGCGCGCATTTGCCGCCCAAAAAAAGGTAACTAATGATAGGTATATTCTGCCAGGCACGAATTGGTGCTTCGCAGTGTGGGCAATGTGAGTTGGGGTGCAGCAGGTTAAAAGGCGTTGGGTTCGTCGCGACTGCCGCAGCGTCGTTTTCGCCGATGAGCTCCTGACACTGCGATTCCCATTCGCGCTGCAACATAAGTGGTACGCGATAGATAACAACATTTAAAAAACTGCCAACCAAGAGGCCAAGCAATCCGGCTATCGCAACCAATGCAAACAAGTTGGTGGCTAAAAAATTCACTACATGCATTGTTGGGGTGGTTTCGTTTAAACCACAGAGCCCATTTTGAAGATGGGGAGATACATAGCCACAATGAGGCCACCAATGACCACACCCAAAACCGCCATAATCATCGGCTCCATTAGGGCAGTTAGGTTATCGACGGCGTTATCAACTTCTTCTTCATAGAATTCAGCCGCTTTATCTAGCATCTCATCAAGCGCTCCCGATTCTTCGCCGATAGCCGTCATTTGGATCAGCATATTGGGAAATACACGGGTATTGCGCATTGAAAAATTTAATTGCTGGCCGGTAGCAACGTCTTCTCGAATACGTTTAATGGCCGTACCATAGACTACGTTTCCGGCGGCGCCTGCGGTTGACGTTAGGGCTTCAACCAGTGGCACACCAGCCGCAAAAGTGGTGGAGAGCGTTCTCGCGAAACGTGCATAAATTGATTTTTCTAGAATTTCTCCGGTGACGGGGACTCTCAAAACGAACCGATCCACTGCATTTGCTACTTTCTTTGATCTCAGTTTTGCTTCTCTAAATGCAATGATAAAAATAATGAGTCCCAGCACAAAAATGAACCACCATTCTTGCAGGACGTTGGAAATTCCGATAACAAACTGAGTGAACGCAGGTAACTCAGCACCAAAACCCTGGAATAGCTCTTCGAAGGTGGGTACGACCTTTATCAGCAGTATTCCGGTAACAATAATGGCGACGACGACCACCGCAATGGGATAGGTCATCGCTTTTTTGATTTTTTTCTTGAGCGTTTCGCTCTTTTCTTTATAGGTTGCTAAGCGATCCAGCATAGTTTCCAGTGCACCGGAATGTTCGCCGGATTCAACCAAATTACAAAACAAATCATCGAAATGGCGGGGATGTTTGCGTAGTGCGGTAGCAAAGTTAGTGCCAGAGGAAACATCGCCTTTAATTTCCATGATGAGTGCTTTCAAGGAAATATTATCCAGCCCATCGGCAACGATATCGAAGGACTGTACCAACGGGACGCCAGCCCTCATCATAGTTGCCATCTGGCGAGTAAAAAGGGTAATGTCGCCAGCGGTAATTTTTTTCTTTTTTGGCCCACTAAAGATGGAAGTCTGCTTTTTCTTGACTTTGGTAGGGTTAATGCCTTGTTTTCTCAGCTGAGCTTTTACCAGAGCAAGATTGGCGCCGCTAATTTCACCATCGGTTCTCTGGCCTTTTTTATCGGTGCCTTGCCATGAAAAAGTATAATTTTTCGCTGTATTCGTCGCCATTGCTAATCCTTCGTCACTCGATTGACTTCTTCCAAGCTGGTTATCCCTTGCGCGGCTTTCATTAAGCCCGATACACGTAAATTTCTAAAGCCTTCTTCTTTAGCCTTTAAAGCAATGTCCAGAGAATTACCTTCTTCCATAATAATACGGCCAATCTCCGGCGTTACTTTTACAACCTCGTAAATGCCGACCCGGCCTTTATAGCCATGTAAACATTGGCTACAGCCGTCGCCGGGTGCGAATATTTCTTTTCCTTTCAGCATTTCATCCGTAAAGCCCTCATCAATCAAGGTTTCATGCGGTATGTCAGCTGGTTTTTTACAACTTTCGCAAAGTCTACGTGCCAAACGTTGTGCGATAATCAAGCTCACGGAGGTTGCTATATTAAATGCAGGTACGCCCATATTGCGCAAACGTGTTAACGTCTCCGGTGCACTATTAGTATGTAGTGTAGAAAGTACCAAATGTCCAGTTTGCGCCGCTTTTATTGCAATTTCAGCGGTTTCAAGATCTCGAATTTCACCCACCATCACAATATCGGGGTCTTGACGTAAAAATGAGCGCAGCGCTTCCGGAAAACCAAGCCCGACCTTATGGTTGACGTGAACTTGGTTGATGCCTTCTAAATTTATTTCCACAGGGTCTTCTGCAGTCGAAATGTTGCGCTCAGGGGTATTGAGGATATTTAAGCCTGTATACAGGGAAACTGTCTTACCGCTACCGGTGGGCCCGGTGACTAGAATCATGCCTTGCGGTTGAGATAGCGCCTCCAGATAAAGCTCCTTTTGATCCTCATCATAACCGAGCGCATCAATCCCCATTTTAGCGCTGCTCGGGTCAAGAATCCGCAATACTACCTTTTCGCCCCACAGCGTAGGCAGGGTGTTTACACGAAAATCAATGGCTCGCTGCTTGGAAAGTTTCATCTTGATACGGCCATCCTGAGGGATACGCCGCTCAGAAATATCCATGCGTGACATCACTTTCAGTCTGGCAGCCAGCCTTGGCGCAAGATTCGATGGAGGATTGGCAACCTCATGCAAAATACCATCGGTGCGACAACGGATTCGATATCGTTTTTCATAGGGCTCAAAGTGAATATCCGAAGCCCCGGTTTTGATGGCATCTAATAATATTTTATTAATAAACTTAACGATAGGTGCTTCATCTGCACCTTTGGTGCCATCATCTTCTTCTTCCTCAGAACCATCCGAAATATCCAGATTTTCTAAATCGGTATCTTCGAGGTCGCCAAGCGTGGCGTCCGCATCATCCAGGTATTTTTCAATGGCAGAGGTAAGCTTGGACTCCTCAACCAAAATGGCATCGGTGGATATGCCAGTGTTGAACTTAAACTCATCCAGGGCTTGCAGATTAGTGGGGTCTGATACGGCGACGTGCAAACGGTTGCCGCGCTTAAATAAAGGCAGGGCATGCAGGTTGCGAATTAATTTCGCATCAACTAGTTCCTTTGGGAAAAAATCTGTATCAAAAACAGATAAATCCAACAGAGGCGTACCAAACTCATCCGCCGCAACAATAGCAATAGATTTGCTATTGGCCAAACCACTTTGCACCAAGTTGGTAACGAAAGGAATTTTGTTCTTTTTGGAATATTGGTACGCTTCGACAGCTTGTTTTTCATTGAGGATTTGGTCGCTCACCAAGCGCTTCGCCAAACCGCTTAATTGCACTGTCACTATATCTTGTGGAGCCATAATCTCTGTCTTTCAAATTGTTAGCAAATCAGAATAGCACTGAATTCATATATTATAGGTGTAAAATGGGGAAATAATAATAAAAATGCCCATGAGTCGCTTCTGAAATATTTCAGAGTTTTTTATTTGGTCAATGAACTCTCAAAGAGCGTTTGTGGATTTGGGTGGTGAGCCTATCTTTTGGATGTTAAGTAGGGCAAAGCGAATCAAGACAGTTTTGTTTCGTATTATCACATCACCATCTATCAGTTCCCGTTATGTGCTATGGAAGAAATTTACACAATTCCTATCCCGGAAGTGACATAAATTGTCAGTCACTGCCATTTTAGATCATCAACAACCAATAATCCGTTGGCGAAGTAAAGTTGTAGGTTAAGTAAATATTTCATTTAACCTATTGAAAATAAATGACTTAATAAATAAGTAATTATTTTTTTGATTTTGGCACAACCCTTGCCATACTTGTTTCGACAGCAGTTTATTCAAACATTTTTGAGTGTTCTAAAACGGAGAGTATGATTATGAAAAAGGTACAACAGGGTTTTACATTAATTGAATTAATGATTGTAATAGCGATCATTGGTATTTTGGCGGCGGTGGCTTTGCCTGCGTATCAGGATTACACTACCCGCGGCCGGGTAACGGAAGGTATGGTAGCGGCATCAGCGGCTAAACTTAATGTGGCAGATGTGCTTGCTTCTGGTAACCCCCGAGGTGCTGCTACGGGATACAACACGGGCTATACCAGCCCAACAGCAACGTCTAACGTCACAGGTGTTGCTATTACGCCAGCTACAGGTGTCATTACGGTAACTATGACAGCTGCAGCCGGTGGTGGTACATTGGTTTATACCCCTAACTCTCCTGTGGGCACTATTTTGCCAGTAGGCACAGCCGCGTTTACTCCTCCCAATGATTCACTTGCTTGGCGTTGCGCTGCAACAGGTGCAGCAGCGGCTGGATTTGCTGGATTTGCCGCTGGATCATTACCTGCACGTTTTGCTCCTTCGGAATGCAAGTAATTTAGGATGGGAGATGTAGCTACAGCGCATCTCTTCTCCTAGCATCTGTTTTAAAGCCCCATTTTTTAATGGGGCTTTTTTTGTGATTCGCCTTTGTGAGATTCGCCCATGCGCTCTAGCAGGCAAGTTCTGCCGTAAGTCTATCACAGTGAACGAAGTGAAACGCAACAGCATGATATGACAGGTTGCGAGAAGGAATCGTGGATCTAAGCTGCGAGCCGATGGACAAGAATAGGATATAAGGCACTGTCAGGCAGGGTAAATGGTCCATAAACTATGAATTTCTCGTGATGGTCAGTCTTTGTCTGATACCATCGAATGCTTGAAATGCTATCTTTTGGGGTGAAAAAGCTATTTTGGTTTGGCGCAGACACTGGGTGTATGAGGCAGCTGGACGAATGGATGAACCACCGGTTACGAGCAATATAGATCAGATGTATCGTGAGCTAAAGCGAAGGGAGCCTCACCAATTGTTGCGTAGCTTATAACTGCAAATTCAAGAAGATGGTGGCGCAATAGCGCCAAGCAGCACAGCTGCGTACTGACGATTAGTTCTTTGATCGCCTTTGCTTGCCCCAGCCTCTCACCACATCAACTTTTTGATCGAACCTAGGCTCTATTAGATAACAGAATGGTCTGCTTAGGTAAGCCGATTATTTCATTAAAAGGAGCGTTGGGCTATGGCCCCTAATTCAGGGCTAAAACATAGTTCACCTTTATAGTAAGACGATTCAGCAGGCAACCAATAACAGTTTCTCTCTCTATCAAAGTCTAAGCGGCTTAAGCGCCACATTAGTTTTTCCTGATAGGTGTTGTTATCAACAACGTTAGTAATTGGGATGTATTTTTGAGTTTGTAGATGTACTGGATTTCCCACATAAAAGCCATTAACGACCTCCATCGCAATTATACTGTGGTTATCCGGCAAATTTAGCATAACCATTTTAGGACTAAGGCCCGGAATTTTATTCAGGAAGTCTAACTTTATATCTACCGTCTTGTACTGAGCTTTTGGAATGACATATAGCCTGTCATCCAACAACGCCTGTACTAAAGGTCGCTGTTGCTCTATTGTCCATATGCCATAGGCTAAACAGCTTATTTGTAAAGCAGCAATTATTGTTAGATCAATTTTTAATGTCTTTTTAGCTGGATTGAAGATAATTAGTGTTAATAGTGGCCCAAGTACCATATCAACAGCTGCCACAATTTTGATCCCAAGCCAGCCGCCCAGATAAATAAAAACTCCTGGATACCAAAAAGCTACAATAATGAATAATAAGGTTACAAAAATTACACTACTAATGCACAAGTGTATTGAGAATGCTTGCCATCGATTCATGCTTTGTCTTTTCATTTTTAAAGAATTAGAATCTGTTAATCTGAAGAAGTAGATTTAAGGTTATCCAATTTAGTTTTATGTATCCACAGACAGAAAAATTTTTATTAGATGATATAATTTTTGATGTTTTACTGTGGTCATCTTTGCGCGAATAATTGGAATAATTGATTTTGGAAAGTGATATTAAGAGTGCTTATTTTTGTATTCAGAAAATGTGTTTAAATTCTATTAGTCGCGAACCTTGACTAAGCCACTTCACTCCTACCCAAACAAGCCAAAAAATTATACTGCCCCAGCAATTGTTCAAATTCCTCCGCAGGCAACGGCTTACTAAATAAAAACCCTTGCACGGTCACCACGCCAGCGCCACGAATATACTTGAGTTGATTATCCGTTTCTACGCCTTCGGCAACTAAAGTTAAGCCGAGGCTTTTCGCCATGGCGATAATGGCGGTGACGATGCCGGCATTGTGCGCATCGGTGTCAATATCGACGATAAAGCTCTTATCGATTTTAAGTTCATCGAGTGGGAAGCGTTTTAGATAATTGAGCGATGAATAGCCGGTGCCGAAATCGTCAACGGATATGGAGATTCCCATGCCCTTGAGTTCTTCTAATACCTTGATAGTGGCTTCCAGATTTTTCATGATAATACTTTCTGTGAGCTCAAGTTCTAAGTGCTTAGCGGGTAGCCCCGTCTCCGACAAGGTTCTCTGGATGGCTCCGATAAGGTTCGGTTGGCTGAATTGTAGGCTGGATAAATTGACCGCTATTTTATCGAGCATTAAGCCTTTATCATGCCATTGCTTAACCTGCTGACAAGCTTCATGCAAAATTTTGTCGCCGAGTTCGACAACCACACCCATTTCCTCAGCGAGCGGTATAAAATAATCCGGTGCGACCAGCCCGTGTTTAGGATGTTTCCAGCGCACCAATGCTTCTGCACCGGTAATTTTGCCATTATGGATATCGACCTGTGGTTGGTAGTACACCACTAGCTCATCGTTCTTCAGGGCTTTGCGTAACTCGCTTTCTAAGGTCAAGCGTTCCAGTCCCATGGCGTTCATGGTGCTGGAGTAATATTGATAATTATTTTTGCCATTATTTTTGGCGTGGTACATAGCGGTATCGGCATGTTTAAGCAGATTTTCAACGTTATCGCTATCTAAGGGCGCCAGAGCAATGCCTATGCTGGGCGTGACCACTATTTCGTGTCCGTCCAGCATCATCGGTCGGCTGAGGGTGTTGAGTAGGCGTTTGGCCACAATAGCCGCTACGTCGGTATCTTCAATTTTATTGAGTACGATGGTGAACTCATCGCCGCCGAGCCGGGAGACGCTAATTTCGGTGTCAGCGTCCACATACCGCGATACTAGATCGCTCTGCCGAATACAGGTTAGTAGCCGCTGGCTGATTTCTTTTAGGAGAGAGTCGCCAACGGTGTGTCCCAAGGAGTCGTTAATCCGTTTAAAGTTATCCAGGTCGATAAAAAGAATGGCGAGTTTATGTTGGTGACGGTTGGCGGTCTCAAGCATCTGCTCTAGTTGCTCAGTGAAAAGTGCTCGGTTGGGCAGCCCCGTCAAGCTGTCAAAATAGGCAAGTTGACGCATTCTGTCTTCATTTTGCTTGCGCTCGGTAATGTCCTGAACGATAGCAACTACCAAGTCACCGCCTTCGCCGGGTGAGCGTTGCAATCGGATTTCAGAAGGGTAAAAGGAGCCGTCTTTGCGCTGAATATCACTTTTGAGAAAGGCTTCAGGGCGACTGCTGCCCTCAAGCCGGTTAAGCAGTTCAGAGATAAAGCTCTGTCCGTAAGCCATCATAATGTCGGTTAATCTGATGTCTAAAAATTCTGTAGCGGAATATCCTGAGTTGTCACGTGCGCTGGCGTTTAATTGCTTGAGCAGGAGTGTTTCTGCATCGGCAATGTAAATCTCATTGGAGGAGCTTTCAATGACTTTACCCAGGCGTAATGCCAACTGTTCGGCCTGTCTGAAATCAGCGATGGCTTGTGCGGCACGTAAAATATAGCGGACGCGGTGACCAAACACCGGCCAGGTAATGGGTTTGACGATAAAGTCTGTGGCGCCAGCCTCGTAGGCGTTGTTAATAGATGCTTCGTCATCCATGCCTGTGGACATAATGATAGGGATATGCTTTCCGGCAGCCTTTTTGCGAATTTCTGTGCAGGTCGAAAGCCCATCTAGGATGGGCATTTCGATATCTAAGACGATGATATCCGGCGTTTCTTCTTCAAAGCGAATTAGTGCTTCTTCGCCATCCCCGGCCTCAGTGACCTTAAAGTTAAGGCCCTCCAACACGGAGCGCATGGCGATGCGAATGGTTATGTCATCATCGACAACCAGGGCTTTGTTGTTAGGCAGAGGCTTGCTTTCCATAGTCATTATCTAACTCATATTTTAGTTGGGAGATTGCGTTGTGATACTCGTTTTCAATCGACTCGACTAATTCTGCCGTCCCTTCCATGGAGCCCTCGCGGCCAATCGTTTCCAATGATTTACAGAAATCGGCGAGCGTCAAAGCGCCGACATTGGCGCTGCTGGATTTAAGGGCATGTGCGAGCTTGTAAAGATTGGCGGGGTCATTATCATTGTTCGCTTGCTGTAATTTTTTCAATAGGCTGGAAGACTCGGTTAGATAAGCGTTAATCACCTTGCTGACAATATCAGCGCCGCCCGGTGTCTGAATAGCCCTGAGATTATCCAGTGATTTACGGTTAATGCTGGTGACCTTCTTGTTTGCTGAGTCATTGTTCGAAGAGTCAGTCACCAGGCTGGAACTGTCCTTCTGGGTGAGAGCAGGTTTTGAAATATCGCTTACGGATGTAATGGTTTCCTGCTTGTTGATGGCTTCAACAGGTAACCATTTTTCGAGCATAGCTTCAATGTCTTGATGGCGGAATGGCTTAGTCAAAAAATCATCCATACCCGCCGCTAAACATTTTTCCCGCTCACCTTCAACAGCGTTAGCTGTCAGTGCAACGATAGGTGTGTGGGCCGTGTGTGCGGCATTTCTAGTGACATTACTAAAGCCTTCTTTGTTTCGAATCGCTGAAGTTGCCGCGTAGCCGTCCATCACAGGCATTTGACAGTCCATAAAAACTAAATCGAAATTGCCGGACACGAAAAGATCGGCTGCTTCCTGACCATTTTTGGCAAGTGTCGCCTCACAACCAAGCCACTCTAGCATGGTTATCGCGACTTCTTGGTTGACTACGGTGTCTTCTGCCAATAGCACCTTGGCGGAGAACTTGGCGTTGGGTAGTTTGGTGCTGGCTTGATTGACACTGGCTACCACAGGTGCTTTGGTAAATTCATCTTTGCCCATTGCCAAACTCACAAGGGAATCATAGAGGTCGGATTGATGTAATGGTTGGCTGAGCGTAACCAGCCTTTCCGCCACGGCTTCAAATGGTTCTGTATTCATTGGCTGGAGGGGCGAGTTAATCCAAATTATTTGGAACCTGTGCGCCATTTGCTCGGATTTCATCAATGTCAGCAGGTCAGATTGATGGTCACCTATGAGATCGGCTTGAAGGATCAATAAATTATATTGATCTTGCTCTTGCTCGGATGAATTCTCTCTCATGCGCTCCGTCAAACGGTTAACTGCGTCGACGGAATCGCATGCCACTTTCCACTCCTCAACGACTTGTCTCACCCGTTGATCCGCTGGCTCAAGCACGAGGATGTTAAGATGCTGGAGCAAGTCGGCTTGCGATTTGGGTGGGCGACTTTGGTCAATTTCTGTCTGCATTTCCACTTCGAACCAGAACCGAGTACCTTTGCCGGGCTGGCTTGTTACCTTGATTTCTCCGCCCATCAGTGCAATGAGCTGTTTAGAGATAGCCAACCCCAACCCGGTGCCACCAAATTTTCTGGTGGTTGAACCATCTTCTTGAGTGAACGCCAGGAAAATTTGATCCAGTTTGCTTTTATTAATACCGATGCCGGTGTCAGCCACTTCAAAGCGAATACGGCTTTTACCAGACTGGGAGCTAACTAGTTCGAGCGATAAATGAATTTCACCTTTGTGGGTGAATTTAATGGCGTTGCTAATTAAATTAGAAAGAATCTGACGCAGCCTCACACTATCGGCCTCGACCGTTAGGTTTAAATTTTGGGGAATGCTGTATTTAAGCGAAAGCCCTTTATTGTGGGCGAGGCTGGTGAACATATTAATGATATCTTCGATCAGCCTGCGCAAATTAAAGTGGGTAGCGTTTAGTTCGAGTTTACCGGCTTCAATTTTTGAAAAGTCCAGGATGTCATTGATCACATCCAGCAGAGCCCGCCCGGATTCTTGGATGACGCCGGTAAACTTTTGCTGCTCGCGGGAAAGCGCTGTTTTTGTCAGCATATCCGTCATGCCGAGAACCCCGTTCAACGGAGTTCTGATTTCATGGCTCATAGTGGCTAGAAACTCACTCTTGGCGCGGCTTGCGTGCTCAGCGATATCTTTTGCTGAGACAGCCTCGGAAATGGCCTTTTGCAATTGTTTGTTACTATCTGAAAGTTGCGCGGTACGCTCTTTTACTTTTAGGGCGAGTAGTTCATGGTTGGTTTTCAACTTAGTTTGATAAGCCTCTACGCTCTTGATCATGTAATTCATACTAGAGGCGACTTCTTTAATTTCGTAAGAGTTGTTGCTCGGCATTCTAACGTCAAAATCGCCTTCAGAAATACGTTTAGAAATTCTTACCAACTCTTTTAATGGTGCAGTAATGCGGCGAGTGATGACCATCGATACCAAGGTGCTTAATAACACTAGGCATAACGCCACGACGGTAAGCATTATAAAGTAGTCAATAGTTTGTTTGATGATGATTGCTTGATTTAAACCCAAGCGAATATAGCCCATAACATATTGGCTGCGACCGGGGCCGAAATCTGCTAGGTTTTTTACAAAATCCTCTTTTTCAAGCATTTTAAAACTGGGGTTGATTGGAGAGAAAATCGGAATCACCAGATCATAATATTTGTCGCCACTGATATTACCGACGTAAGTATAAGTTGATTGTTCCAGAGCGTCAGTTTGTTGCCTGACTTGGCTAATACTGGGGATGGCATCGAGTGTTCTCTTGTTTTTCTGCGTAATCAATTTGTTTTTATAATCGTAGATTGCGGCATAGTCTAACGATGGGTTCTTTAGCAAAGAACTCATGACATGCTCCAGCAGCTCCGGCTCTGCATAATAGATGGCAAATTCTTGATCGTGACCAGGGAGAGCGGTAGCAGAAACTGCCTCAAAAAGGAGTCGCTCCTGGGTGTAGGAATATTCTCGAAAAGTTAAATACGCAACCACACCAGTGGTGATGATTAAACTAAAAATAACTACTACGCTATTGAATTTCGCAGCAACGGTAAAGCGTTTCATTTGTCTCATGAGCGTGACTTCATTGATTGATTTTTGGTGTATGAAAACGTCCGAATTCTTTAAGAATAGACGTTTTTAGGGAAATGGCTAATGTAGAGAAAAGGATGAATGATTATTATTTGTGGTCTAGCAGCAGGATCGGATCAACACGCGTATTATTAAGGCTGACGGACCAATGAAGATGGGCCCCTGTGACCCGGCCAGTCTTACCGACGAGGCCAAGTAGGGCCCCTTTTTCAAGTGAGTCGCCGGGGGCAACGTTAATCTGGTGCATGTGGCAATACATGGTAACTAAGCCATTGTTATGGTTTATTAACACCGTATTCCCGTTGAAAAAGTAATTACCGGTTGTTATGACTTGTCCGCTGGCGGGGGCGTAAATGGGTGTCCCTTCCGGGGCGGCAATATCCAAGCCACTATGCGGATTTCTGGGCTGATCATTAAAAAAACGACGGAGCCCAAAAGGGCTGCTGATTTGACCTTTGGTGGGAAGTTCAAAACGAGAAAACTCTAGGGAGGTGGAGCGCCAGTCTTTAAAGGCATTGACCATTTCCGACTGTTCGCGCCGAATACGCTCAAGATCCTGTTTTAACGGATTGACCTGCCGCTTGTTGCTCAGCTGAATACGTTGTTCTTCATAGGTTTTTGGCTTGACCTCAAAGACGAGGGTGGTTTCTTTTGCATCTTCATCCATGAGCTGCAACTGCTGCGGCCCCGGTTTGGCGGACAGTGGAACTCCGATCACAGCTATCCATTGTGTCTCTGGCTCATTTGCAGGTAAAACCATCACCCGGTTTTTTTCAAAGTAGGCTTTTGGCGCGCTGGTGTCCGAGGTTAGCGAGCGGGGTATGCTGACGAGCGCGATACCACCCGGAACGGGACTGTGTTGAGGAAAGTCAGTTTTGGCTTCGATGCCACTGCTTGCTAGCAAGAATAACAAGCTGGCAAAAAGCACCTGTAGCGACAAATGTTTCGTCATTCTTCAATGCCATCAACCAGGCAATGCAGATGACCTGATGCCAATCTGGCCGTCACCCGGTCACCCACGTCGACCTGGGCAGCATTCCGAACAATTTGCTCTTTTTGATCCATGATAATGGCGTAACCTCGTTGCAGGGTTTCCAAAGGGTTAAAGGCGTTGAGCTGCTGCGCTTTGGATTGCAATTGACGCTGCTGGTTGAAAAGTGTTTGTTTAATCGATGCGCACAATCGTTGCTCCATTTGCCTGTTTTGTAAAGCTAGATGTTCGATTTGGTGAGATGGCAAGTGCTGCCTCAATTCCGCAAAAATGTGTGCAAGCCTAGCTCGACGTAGTTTTAGCCCGCTGCTAGCTGCATGTGCTAGACGAGTTTCAATGTAATCTAGACGTTGTGCATAATCCTGTAGTCGGCGGCCTGGATGGCGTAGTCTTTTTTGTAAGGCGTTAAGGGCGATGTTTTGTTGAGATAATTGACGTTTTATCGCGTCGCTCAGATATTGTTGGTAAGCGGTTAGGTTACGCTGCCATTCGTCCTGGTCAGGCGCGACGATTTCTGCAGCGGCGGAGGGGGTGGGAGCGCGTAAATCGGCGACGAAATCAGCTATGGTGAAATCTGTTTCATGCCCGACCGCTGAGATAATCGGAATTTTACTCGCGAAGATGGCGCGGGCGACCTCCTCTTCATTGAAGCACCACAAATCTTCCAGCGAGCCGCCACCGCGTCCAACAATCAGGACATCGAAGGGCGCTATCTCCAGTGCATTGTTATTAGCCAGGGCTATCGCGTTGGTAATCTGTTTAGCCGCTTCGGCACCTTGCACTGCGGTAGGAATGAGGGTGACTGGTAGTGCTGGGAACCGCCGTCGTAAGACGGTCAAAATATCGTGAATTGCTGCTCCTGTCGGTGAGGTAATTACACCAATATGACGTGGTAGCGTAGGTATGGGTTGCTTGTAATCGTTAGTGAATAAACCCTCAGCAGCAAGTTTCTGTTTCAACGCCTCAAACCGTTGTTGAAGCAGGCCTTCTCCGGCGGGCATCAAATTTTCAGCAATGAGCTGAAATTCACCACGGCCCTCATAAATGCTGGCCTTGCCCCGCAGTATGACATGAGCGCCATCTTTGGGCAGAAATCCGAGGGTTCGGTTACGACGACTGAACATGGCGCAGCGAACCTGAGCCTGCTCGTCCTTGAGACTAAAATACCAATGGCCGGAAGCAGCGCGGACAAAATTGGAAACTTCGCCCTCGACCCAAAGCTGGCTGAATTGGCTTTCGATAAGATTGCGCGCATGGCGGTTTAATTCGCCGACGGAATATATTTTTTTATCTGTAATCTGAGTATCGCGCATAGTGGTGCAGTATATCAGGATTGAGTCGAGCTTTTCATTGTCATAGCAAAGTGAGTGAGGATAAAAAATCTTGTAATAAATTTGGTTTATATGGGTCGCCAAGTTCACTATAATAGCCGGTTATTTTTACACTTTTGGAGTAGTTGTGCCTATGTTGCGTATTGCTGAAGATGCCCTAACCTTTGACGACGTACTCCTGCTGCCGGCCTATTCCCAAGTGCTGCCTAAGGACGTCTCTTTAAAAACGCGGCTTACGCGTACTATAAACCTGAATATCCCTCTGGTTTCGGCGGCAATGGATACCGTCACCGAATCGCGCCTTGCGATTGCTATGGCGCAGGAAGGGGGTATCGGTATTATTCACAAAAATTATTCTGTAGAACAACAGGCCCGCGAGGTCAGAGCGGTCAAAAAATATGAAAGTGGCGTCGTCAAAGACCCCATTACCGTTACGCCTGATAAAACGGTGCGGGAATTAATTGACATTACGCGTCATAACAATATTTCCGGCGTACCGGTGGTGGATGCGAGCGGTTTGGTGGGAATAGTCACTTCACGGGATTTTCGCTTTGAGGATAACTTAAGTCGCAAAGTGTCAGAAATTATGACACCGAAAGAGCGACTGATTACGGTAAAGGAAGGTGCGACTGCTGCAGCGGTCAAATCCTTACTGCACAAATATCGTATCGAAAAAGTGCTGGTCGTAAACGACGAGTTTCAGCTACGAGGTTTGATGACTGTCAAAGATATCTTCAAGTCGGAAGCATTCCCGAGTGCCTGTAAAGATGAGCAAGGTCAATTAAGAGTGGGCGCTGCGGTAGGCACTGGCGCAGAAACTCCGGATCGGGTAGCGGCATTAGTGGAAGCGGGCGTTGACGTTATCGTTGTTGATACTGCACACGGCCACTCTGAGGGTGTGATTAATCGCGTGAAATGGGTGAAGCAGCATTATCCGCATATCCAGGTGATTGGCGGTAATATTGCCACTGGTGATGCTGCGAAAGCCTTGGCGGATGTGGGCGTGGATGCGGTCAAAGTGGGTATTGGCCCCGGCTCGATTTGTACTACCCGAATTGTAACGGGCATTGGTGTACCCCAGATTACAGCTGTCGCGAATGTGGCGAAGGTACTCAAAGAATATGATATTCCGTTGATTGCTGATGGTGGCGTACGTTTTTCCGGTGATTTGGCGAAGGCTTTGGTGGCGGGTGCGCATGCGATTATGGTCGGTAGCTTGTTGGCTGGTTCCGATGAGGCCCCCGGCGAGGTGGAGCTATATCAAGGACGAACTTTCAAAGCCTATCGTGGCATGGGTTCGCTTGGTGCGATGGGACAGTCCAATGGTTCCAGTGATCGCTATTTTCAAGACAAAGATGCGGGAGTGGAAAAGCTTGTTCCAGAGGGAATAGAAGGGCGCGTACCTTGTAAAGGGCCGATGTCCGCGATTGTTCTACAAATGATGGGTGGGCTGCGTGCCAGTATGGGCTACACGGGTTGCGCTGATATCGAAGAGCTGCGTACTAAGCCAACATTTGTCAGGGTAACCAATGCTGGTATGAACGAAAGCCATGTCCATGATGTTGCTATCACCAAGGAAGCACCGAATTATCGGGTGAGTTGAGGCTTCTTATTTGCCTCTGCGTTAGGCTGATTTATGGTCAGGCAATGTTAAAGATACCTAGGTATTTTGTGGGCTCGGCTTCAACCGGACACAGCAAAAGTAAAAAAACAGTAAAGCAAGCTAGGGGCATTAAGCCCCGTTTTTTGTCCTCCAGAACCATGAAGTGGAATTCTAAATAATGCATCAAGACATACATGCCGAACGTATTCTTATTTTGGACTTCGGTTCCCAATATACTCAGTTGATTGCACGGCGTGTCCGCGAAATCGGCGTCTACAGTGAAATCCATGCTTTTGACATGACTGCCGATGCGATCAAAACATTTAACCCGCGCGCCATTATTTTAGCGGGTGGTCCTGAATCGGTTACTGAGGAATTCACGCCACGGGCCCCGCAAATTGTCTTTGAAATGGGGGTGCCAGTATTAGGAATTTGTTACGGCATGCAAACGATGGCGGCACAATTGGGTGGGAAAGTGCAGGCTTCAGATGAACGTGAATTTGGTTATGCACGGGTTGCCATAGAAGGACAGAGCCAATTGTTAGAAGGTATCGCCGATCACTTGGATGAGTCCGGCAAAGCGCTGCTTGACGTCTGGATGAGCCACGGTGATAAAGTCACGCAGATGCCGGCAGGTTTTAGCTTGTTAGCATCGACGGCTTCTGCACCAATCGCTGGGATGTATGATGAAACACGACATTTTTATGGCGTCCAATTTCACCCTGAAGTCACACATACGTTACAAGGCCTGCGAATTCTAGAACATTTCATTAAGAATATTGCCGGATGCGAAGGTCTGTGGACGCCTGCGCACATTATTGAGGATGCCATTACCAAAGTGCGTGCTCAGGTAGGCAAGGATAAAGTGCTGTTAGGCTTGTCGGGCGGTGTGGATTCCTCCGTTGTTGCGGCATTGTTAAAACGTGCTATCGGTGATCAACTGACCTGTGTGTTCGTCGATAACGGCCTGTTGCGTAAACATGAAGGCGATCAGGTCATGGACATGTTCGCCAAAAATATGGGCGTACGTGTTATCCGCGTCGATGCCGAAGATGAGTTTTTGGGGCGCTTGAAAGGCGTTGATGATCCGGAAAAAAAGCGCAAGATAATCGGTAATACCTTTATCGAGATATTTGACCGTGAAGCCGAAGCACTCAAGGATGTGCGTTGGTTGGCTCAGGGCACTATCTACCCCGATGTGATCGAGTCAGCCGCCGCAAAAACTGGTAAGGCGCATGTGATCAAATCCCACCATAATGTTGGCGGTTTACCCGATGACATGAAACTGGAATTGGTAGAGCCATTACGCGAATTATTTAAAGACGAAGTACGTAAAATCGGTCTGGAACTGGGCCTGCCTTACGACATGGTTTACCGTCACCCATTCCCTGGCCCCGGTCTTGGCGTACGTATTCTCGGTGAGGTTAAAAAAGAATACGCAGATATTTTGCGCGAAGCGGATGCGATTTTTATTGAAGAACTGCACGCAGCGGATTATTACCATAAAACCAGTCAGGCTTTTACCGTTTTTATGCCGGTAAAATCGGTCGGTGTGGTCGGTGATGCGCGCCAATATGAATATGTGGTCGCTATTCGTGCAGTCGAAACCATTGATTTTATGACAGCACGCTGGGCGCATTTGCCTTATGACTTGTTGGAGCGGGTCTCCGGTCGAATTATTAATGAAGTGAAGGGGATTTCCCGAGTCGCCTATGATATTTCTTCGAAGCCGCCGGCGACGATTGAGTGGGAGTGATCGCTCGATACTCTTCGTAGGTTAGGCCTTGACCAAACAAAAGCACAGTATCACCAAATGAATTCAGTTATCACAGAGCCGAATCACGAAAAATGGATGGGCGAAGCACTTGCGTTAGCGCGCCAAGCTGAGCATTTGAATGAAGTGCCGGTGGGCGCAATTGTGGTTAAGAATAATCAAATTGTTGGGCGCGGTTTTAATCAGCCCATTTCCACCAGTGATCCCACCGCGCACGCGGAAATGATGGCGTTGCGTGATGCGGCGAAACATCTCGACAATTACCGGTTGGTAGGCTGTACTCTCTATGTCACGATTGAACCCTGCACTATGTGCACGGGGGCGATGATACACGCACGTATTAAGCAGTTGGTATACGGTGCGAGCGAGTCGAAATCGGGTGCTGTTGAAAGCAATGCACAGTTATTGGCTGCACAGTTTTTTAACCATAAAATCGATTGGCTGGGTGGAGTATTGTCCGAGCAATGCTCTGCATTAATGAGTCAGTTTT
>Ga0070727_10000956_pt1 | contig 32029 bp, 32 predicted proteins | sample tdAd472_FD_66722 | JGI IMG/M metagenome (GOLD analysis project Ga0070727, IMG submission 66722) | Marine sediment microbial communities from the Atlantic coast under amendment with organic carbon and nitrate - tdAd47.2 | ecosystem: Environmental > Aquatic > Marine > Coastal > Sediment | place... | reverse complement strand
AGGGCCTCGCGAATCTCCATGGGATGCATCCTTTTGCGGAGGGGTTCGTTTGGCGCTTTCCTATCGCATGGACCGCGCCCGTCCGAAAGGCCCAATTTGTGTCACCCGGCATGAAGCCCGCAACATTTTGCGCCCTGCCATCCGCGACGCGCGAAAATGATCATGAAACCACTCGGCCGGGTCCACCATTCGCATGCACCGCTCCGCGAACTTTGCGTCGCAGAGAAAGCAGAGTCTCCCCAACTTCACTTTGCACATTAAAATTATTCGATAATGCTCTGTAATTTAATCAAATTACGAGTCTTTCAACAACGTGAATTCTCCTCATCATCTTCATGAGAATTCCGGTCGTTGCGCGCAGGCGCAACACGTGACATGCCGCGCGGATGACCAATGCCCTTTCCGATATGCTGGCCAGCCGCGACTGGATCCTGACCGATGGCGCCACCGGCACAACCCTGTTCAACATGGGGCTGCAGGCCGGTGATGCGCCCGAACTGTGGAACGTGGACGCGCCCGACAAGGTGCGCGCGTTGTATTCCGGGGCAATCGGGGCCGGGTCTGATCTGTTCCTGACCAACACATTCGGCGGCAACGCCGCGCGCCTGAAACTGCACAACGCGCAATCCCGCGTGGCCGAGCTGAACCGCGCAGGCGCCGAAATCGGCCGCGATCTGGCCGACAAGGCGGGCCGTCCCGTGGTTGTTGCCGGATCGGTCGGTCCAACGGGCGAGATCATGGAGCCCCTTGGCCCGCTGTCGGAATCCGACGCGACCGAAATTTTCCACGAACAGGCCGAGGGCTTGAAAGACGGCGGCGCGGATGTCCTATGGGTTGAAACGATCTCGGCGCCGGAAGAATACCGCGCAGCCTCCAGGGCGGCGGCGCTGGCGGGTATGCCCTGGGTCGGCACGATGAGTTTCGATACCGCCGGGCGCACGATGATGGGGCTAACTTCGAAGGCGATGGTTGCCATGGTCGGCAAGCTGGATCACCCGCCGCTGGCCTTTGGCGCAAATTGCGGGGTCGGCGCGTCGGACCTGTTGCGAACCGTGCTCGGCTTTGCCGACGCCGGGGCGCCCCTGCCGCTGGTCGCCAAGGGCAACGCGGGCATCCCGAAGTATGTCGACGGCCATATCCACTATGACGGCACGCCTGACCTGATGGCTGATTATGCGGTCCTGGCGCGTGACAGCGGTGCCCGGATTATCGGCGGCTGCTGCGGAACGACGCCGGATCACCTGGTCAAAATGCGCACCGCACTGGAAACCCGCCCGCCCGGCCCGCGCCCGGAATTGGCCACCATCGAAGCAGCGCTCGGCGGCTTTTCCTCGCCCAGCGACGGCACAGACGGCAACGTACCCGCCCCGCGCCGGGGACGACGCCGGGGCTGAGTCCCACACGCCTTCTCAGCCTGACAAACTACGCACGCCGAAGGCTGCCCCGAGCGGAGCGAGGCCCCTTCCAACCCTAAAACAATGACAATTGGTCCCCCGCACGCGCAGGCACCGCAAACAGGTCGGTACGCAGTGGCGCCAATCTTTCGACCAAGCCCAACCGGCGACAGGCCAGTTCAAAGCGCGCGCGCAAAATCGCGGCATAGGGCCCGCTGCCCCGCATCCGCTTGCCCCACTCTGCATCGTAATCCTTACCGCCGTGCATGTCGCGCACATGCCCCATGACTTTGGCCGCCCGCCCCGGAAATCGTTCCTCCAGCCAGTCACGGAACAACGGCGAGACCTCTCGCGGCAGGCGCAACATGATCGAGCTTGCCGCGACCGCCCCGGCCGCCCGCGCGGTGGCCAAAATCGGCTCCACCTCATGGCAGGTCAGCCCCGGCACCACGGGCGAGACCATGACCCGCACCTCAATCCCCGCAGCACTCAGCTTGCGGATCGTCTCAACCCGGCGCGCCGGGGGTGGCACGCGGGGTTCCATCGCCCGCGCCACGTTCCGGTCCAGCGTCGTGACCGAAATCCCGACCCGCACCAGCCCACGCGCCGCCATATCCGACAGAATGTCGATGTCCCGTTCGATCAGGCTGCCCTTGGTGACGATGGCGACCGGGTGGTTGTGGGCGTTCAGCACGTCGAGCAGCCCGCGCATGATTCCCCGATCCCGCTCGACCGGCTGATAGGGGTCTGTGTTGGTCCCGATCGCGATCGTCGATGGCTGATAGGATTTGCGCGCCAATTCCGCCTCCAGCACCTGCGGCGCCGTAGGTCGCGCCACCAGCCGGGTTTCAAAATCCAGCCCCGGCGACAGCCCCAGATAGGCGTGGGTCGGGCGCGCAAAGCAATAGATACAGCCGTGTTCGCAGCCCCGGTACGGATTGATCGAACGATCAAAGCTCAGGTCGGGCGAGGTGTTTTTTGTAATCACACTGCGCGGGATCTCATCACTGACCTCGGTGCGCAGCGGCGGCAGATCTTCGTCGCGATCCCAGCCGTCATCCACGGCAATCATCGAATAGGGTTCGAACCGATTGGTCCGGTTGCTGGTCGCCGCACGGCCCTTTCGGTTTTCTCCGGCTATGGGAATTTCCGCTTCCATACGGGTAAAATAGAACAAACAAAGAACACAGACAAGCCCACATCTGCCCGCAGGTCGGGACTGACCCTACCTATGTCGCATTCAACATTGTCCTTTCACGCCAACAGGTTCATCACGGATCGAAAGCCCGATGGAGACACCTGACATGGCCGACGACGATGATGACATCATTCTGGCGGACCTGGACGACGAAGAACTCGTCAAGCAGATGTTCGATGACCTCTACGATGGTCTGAAAGAAGAGATCGAAGAAGGCGTCAACATCCTGTTGGGGCGCAAGTGGCAGCCATACCGGGTTCTGACCGAGGCACTGGTCGGCGGCATGAAGATCGTCGGTGATGATTTCCGGGACGGCATCCTGTTCGTGCCCGAAGTCTTGCTGGCCGCCAACGCAATGAAGGGCGGCATGGCAATCCTGAAGCCACTGCTGGCCGAAACCGGCGCGCCGCGCATGGGCAAGATGGTGATCGGCACCGTCAAGGGCGACATCCACGACATCGGCAAGAACCTGGTCGGTATGATGATGGAAGGTGCGGGCTTTGAAGTCGTTGATCTTGGCATCAACAACGCGGTCGAAAAATACCTGGAGGCCCTGGACGCGGAAGAAGCGGATATCCTGGGCATGTCGGCCCTGCTGACCACCACGATGCCCTATATGAAAGTGGTCATCGACACGATGGTCGAAACCGGCATTCGCGACGACTATATCATCCTGGTGGGTGGCGCGCCGCTGAACGAGGAATTTGGCAAGGCCATTGGCGCCGACGCTTATTGTCGTGACGCCGCCGTCGCCGTAGAAACCGCCAAACAATTCATGGCACGCAAACACAACGAACTGGCCGCAGGCTGACATCGGCAGGGCTTGCGCCGCCGGGCGTCAGCACCGACATAGGTGGCAGGGGGAAACTCATGCCGATATCGCGTATCCTGATAATGCTTGCGATCGTGCTGGTTGGCGCGGCGCTGACGATCTGGCTGGCGGTGTTTGTCGGCGGCTACACCGACAAGCAGATCAATCCGCGTGTCCTGGCCGGCGCGCTGCTTGTCGCATTGGTTGTGCGCGGATGGGGCGCCCGGCGCGCGCGAAAACGCAAGCCAGAGGTGGACGATTGACCAATCTGCCCCCCGATCAGATCCTGACACGGGATGGCATGGCCCCGGCCCAAGGTGGCCGCGTTCTGCTGATCGCCTGCGGTGCCCTCGCCCGAGAGATTGTGGCCCTGCGCGACATGAACGGCTGGACGCATATGGATCTGACCTGCCTGCCGGCGATCTTTCACAACCATCCCGAACGGATCGTTCCGGGGGTCGAGGCTGCGGTGGCAAAGCATCAGGGCGATTATGATCAGATCTTCGTGGTCTACGCCGATTGTGGCACCGGCGGGCAGTTGCAGGCCACCTGCGATCGGTTGGGTGTGTCGATGGTCAAGGGGCCGCATTGTTATGCGTTCTACGATGGCCTCGACCACTTCGCCGCGCGGGATGAGATTACGTCCTTCTACCTGACCGATTTCCTGGCCCGACAGTTCGACGCCTTCGTCTGGAAGCCGCTGGGTCTGGAAAAGCACCCCGAGTTGCTGGAAATGTACTTCGGCAACTACGAAAAACTGGTCTATCTGGCGCAGGTCGAAGATGCCGAACTGGGCGCGCGGGCCGAGGCGTTGGCCAGCCGTCTGGGGCTGGACTATGAACGGCGCTTCACCGGATACGGTGATCTGTCAGCGGCCCTTGCACCCCTAGGCTGAGGCGTCCGAGGCCAGAAGGCGAATACGCTCGATCATCGCGCGCAATCCGTTAGAGCGTTGCGCCGACAGGTGATCGGTCAGGCCAAGCCGCGCAAACTCGGCCCCCGCATCCACATCCAGCACCTGCGCCGGGGTCAGCCCGGAATAAAGCGCGTGCAGGATAGCAATCAGCCCGCGCACGATCATCGCGTCGCTCTCTCCCTGGAAATCAAAATTGTTTGCGTCGATCTTGGGCAACAGCCAGACTTGGCTGGCGCAGCCGTCGACCTTGGTGGCCGGCACGCGGAATGCCTCATCCAGGGGGGGCATGGCGCGGCCAAGCTCGATCACATGGCGATAGCGGTCTTCCCAGTCGTCCAGAAAATCGAAGGTTTCGACGATGTCTTCAAACGCAGCACTGGCCATTGCTTGCCTTCCTTGTGGTCGATGCGGCCTCTTGGTCTTTTCAAAACCCGCGCCATGGGCTACGCCAATGGGCGGAAAAGGGGAAGGCTGGCAATGCGAATTCACACGATTGCGGTTTTGGTAGGTGCGATGACAGTGACCGGGTGCAGCGGCGGCCTTAGCGCGCTGAACCCGATGAACATGTTCAAGACCTCGGAAGACGTTGAGATGCTGACCCCGCTGGAAGCGCGTGACCGGCGGCGCGACCCGCGCCCGCTGATGGAGCAGGTCACGACGCTCGAGATCGAGCCGTCACCAGGCGGCGCGTTGATCCGCGTTTCAGGCATCGCGCCGACGACTGGCTACTACGGGGTCGATCTGCTGGAAGTGAACGAAGGCGTGCCGGTGGGCGGTATCCTGACCTATCATTTCGTCGCCGCCCCTCCACCCCGGGATCGCCCTGTCACGCCCGGCGGACAAACGCTGCAGGTCACGGCAGCCAAATTCGTCAGCGAGCAGGTCCTGGCCGAAACACGCGAAATTCTGGTGATCGCCGAACGCAACGCGCGAAGCGCCAAACGCTAAGGCGCATATATCACCGCCGCAGTGACGCTTTGCCAATCGGTATCACGGGGCGCGGCTGGAATGGTCGGCATCACTGGTTGAGTTGTCGCCTGGTTTGACTGGAATCTGCGATCGGGCATTAAAACGCCATAGCGCCGTCCATTCAGCCTGCAACAATGCCCGAAGGCCAATGATCGCCCCTAGGCGGGATCCGCCGGGGCAGCGGGTTGGTGCTGCGGTTCATTAACAGCATCATCCATTTGATCTGCACCGATGCCGGAAGATGAACGCCCGCCCATAGCCGGGCGCGCGTCGGACCGGCGGGCTAGCACAGCAACAAGGGGCAGATGCGTTTTTTGGTGCCGTATTAGCCGTCAACTCTGACAGACGTGACCACCCCGAACCGCCGGCAGACCGGCGGGGCCGGTCCACCGTGCGCGCCTTGCGTCCTTTGGCCCACACTGCGCGCAGACCATTCCTTTGGCGATTCAGGTAATCAGGATGGCGCTTCAAAAGCGGTTTTTGACAACCCGTATCAGCTAACGCTCCCTGAAATCATGGATTTCAACGCGTTAGCCGATGCACGGTGCCTCAAGCCTGTTCGAAAACGCTATGCTCCTACCAAATATCCGTCAGCCGGTCGCAGCGACAGGTTCCACAGTTTCCACCGGTTCCGGATCGCGCAGCACATAGCCACGGCCCCAGACGGTTTCGATGTAGTTGTCGCCATCGGTTGCAAGGCTCAGCTTTTTGCGCAGCTTGCAGATAAACACGTCGATGATCTTCAACTCAGGCTCATCCATTCCGCCGTACAGATGGTTCAGGAACATGTCCTTGGTCAGCGTCGTGCCCTTGCGCAGGCTCAACAACTCCAGCATCTGGTATTCCTTGCCGGTCAGATGCACGGTTTTTCCGCCCGCATCCACGGTCTTTGCATCCAGATTAACGCAAATCTTGCCGGTATTGATGACCGACTGTGCATGCCCTTTGGACCGCCGGATGATCGCGTGAATGCGTGCCACCAATTCGTCCCTGTGGAACGGCTTGGTCAGATAATCATCCGCGCCCGATCCGAAGCCCTTGATCTTATTCTCAGGGTCATCTGCCCCTGACAGGATCAGGATCGGCGTGTCGATCTTGGCCATCCGCAACTGGCGCAACACCTCATGCCCGTCCATGTCGGGCAGGTTCAAATCCAAAAGTATAAGATCATAATCATAGAGCTTCGCCAGATCGATGCCCTCTTCGCCCATGTCGGTGACATAGACGTTCAGGTTGGCGTGCGTCAGCATCATCTCAATACTTTTCGCGGTTGTCGAGTCATCCTCGACAAGCAGAATCCGCATCCCCGCCCTCCAAATTTATCGTCATCAATCCGTTGCTTGGTTAATATTTGCGTCAAAAGGTTAATTGCAGGTTACCGGTGTACCACGGACGGCATGTTCCCCCTAGAGTTGACGATATTTTTGTGTCGCTGTTGCTTTCAGCGCCTTTTCGCCGTGTTTGCGCACCGCGGCGGCCCATCCGTCAAGCTCTTCATCGGACAAGGCATAGATCTCCATCGCCTCATCCCGGCTGATCAAACCGCAATCTATCGCCCGAATCACCGCCGCTTTGCGGCTGGCAACCCAACGACGGGTGCGCGGATTGGGCAGGTCGGCTCGGCTCATCCGTTTTCCACCCGGTATCTCAACCGTGCGCGGCCCCTCGATCTTTCGCAGGTACATCTTGTTCACTCCCTCGGCATTACGCGGATGTTCTGGCCCGAACAGCCTTAAAACATGATGAAACGCGCGCTTGTGAGTGCGTGGCATTTTCCTATATTCCAACGCATCACCTTAACCCGGAGTGCACCATGGCCCTCGACGCCGCCCCGCTGAATTCGCTTGGCTTCGCCAAATCGCCCGCCGACACGCGGGTGGTGGTGGCAATGTCGGGCGGCGTGGACAGTTCGGTTGTCGGCGCCGAACTGGCGCGCGAAGGCTATGACGTGGTCGGCGTGACGCTGCAGCTTTATGATCACGGCGCGGCGCTGGCCAAGAAAGGCGCATGCTGCGCAGGCCAGGATATCCACGATGCCCGCCGCGTGGCCGAGGATATGGGCTTTCCCCACTACGTGCTCGACTACGAAAACAAGTTCCGCGAGGCGGTGATCGACGAATTCGCCGACAATTATCTGGCGGGCGCAACCCCGGTGCCCTGCATCCGCTGTAATGAGCGGGTGAAGTTTCGCGACCTGCTGGAAACGGCGCGCGATCTGGATGCCGACTGCATGGCAACGGGCCATTACATCCGCCGCGAAGTCGGCGCGACGGGGCCGGAACTGCACATGGCCGCCGATCCCGTCCGTGATCAGTCGTATTTCCTGTTCTCGACCACGCCGGAACAACTGTCATACCTGCGCTTTCCGCTTGGGGGGCTCGCCTCCAAGGGGGAAACCCGCGCATTGGCCGAACGCCACGGGCTGTCGATTGCCGACAAACCCGACAGTCAGGATATCTGCTTCGTCCCGAACGGCGATTATGCCGCGGTGATCGAAAAACTGCGCCCCGGCGCCGCCGATCCGGGTGAAATCGTGCACGTCGATGGCCGGGTTCTGGGCACCCATCCCGGCGTGATCCACTATACCGTCGGCCAACGCCGGGGTCTTGGCATCGGCGGTCTGGCCGACCCGCTTTATGTTGTGAAACTGGATGTCGAGGCGCGCCACGTCGTTGTCGGCCCGAAAGACATGCTCGCCACGTGCCGCGTCCCGGTGCGCGAGGTCAACTGGCTGGGCGACGGGCCCTTCGCGGGTACAGCGGAACGCGAAATCTCGGTCAAGATCCGCTCGACCCGCCCCCCGCGCGAGGCAATCCTGCGCGCCGTTTCGGATTCCGAGGCCGAGGTCGAATTGCTAAGCCCCGAAGAAGGCGTCAGCCCCGGCCAGGCCTGCGTGTTCTACGAAACCGGCAGCACCCGCGTGTTGGGTGGCGGCTGGATCTGGCGGGGTGCCTGACGCCCTGACCACCGCGCGGCTGACGCTGGATCCGATGGTCGCCGCGGACGCGCCCGGCCTGCACCCTGTCTTCGCAGACGCTGAGGTCATGCGCTATTTCGACAATCCGCATACCTCGTTGGCAGAAACCGAGCGCTGGGTGCGTCGCAGTGCCGAAGCCCCGCCAGAGACGACGCGCGAATTCACAATCCGCAGGGGCGGGCAAGTCATCGGCAAGGCAGGCATCTGGAACGCGCCCGAGATCGGCTTCCTGCTGCACCGCGATCACTGGCGACAAGGGCTGATGGCCGAGGCACTTGGCACGTTGATCCCGCATCTGTTCGCCGTCATGGACCTGCCTGCGATCACCGCCGACGTAGACCCGCGCAACACGCCCTCACTGACGTTGCTGGACAAGCTGGGTTTTGTCGAAACCGGGCAGGCAGAGCGGACCATCGAGATTGGTGGAGAGTGGTGCGACAGCCTGTACCTGCGGTTGGAGCGAGATATTTCGCGATAACCATTATGGTCTGTTGTGGCCGGGAGTGGACGTTCACCGATGCGTCGCAAGCAGGGCGCGCGCCGGATCGGTGGGCTGGCGCTGCGCCATTGAGTTTGCATGATTTATGGCTCAGGTTTGGCCATCAACTCGATTAGGCACGCCAAGTTCAGACCAGCGCCTGACCGGCGGGACCGGTCCGGCGCGCGCCCTGCGCCTTGCGGCGCGCACCGGGCGCGGGGACAATCTGATGCCGTCCGCTCCAGGCCAAGTGCATCCCGCCGTTTGCGCCCACTATTCTAGCGTCCGCCCTGCCCCACCGCATCCAGAACGGCGCGCGCCGCGCGCAACCCGGGCGCTTCGCCGCCGCGCCCCAACCGCTCCATCGTCACGTCCAACACCTTGGTCTGCGCCGCCGGGTCGGCCAGCACCGCGCGCAACGCATCGGCAATCGGGCCGGGCTTGCAATCCGCGCCAATGAATTCCGGCACCACCCGCGTTTCACTCACCAGGTTCACCAGCGTGACCGTGTCGATCAGCAGTTTACGCTTCATGATCGCCCGCGTGATCCAGTTCATGTCATAGGCAATGACCATCGGCGTGCCCGCCGCCGCCAGTTCCAGCGACACGGTGCCCGAGGCCGCCAACGCCACATCCGCAGCAGCAAATGCCGCTCGTTTGATCGCCAGAGCCTGCGGCAAATCCATCCCTCGCGGGTCCAGAACAACCGGTTCACCGGGCCAGTGCGCCGTCGCGGCAAGGACCGCATCGGCCACAGGCGCGGCAGCGGGAACAATCACGCGGGTCCCGGGTGCAGCGCCCACAACCTGGCCGAGCGCCGCGCCGAAAACCTCGGACAGCCGCGACACCTCCGCGGCGCGCGAGCCCGGCAGGGCGAGCACCATTGGCGCATCGCCGATTCGGTACCGTTCGCGAAAATCAGCAACCTCGCCCGCACTGGCCTGCGGCTCGGCGACCACCGGGTGGCCGACGAAATCGGCGCGGATGCCGTGGGCCTCCATAAACGGGGGTTCGAATGGCAACAGGCACAGCACCTGATCGACCACCCCGACCATCCTCTCGGCCCGTTTTGGCCGCCATGCCCAGACCGAGGGCGCGACGTAGTGCACGACGCGAACATCACAGGCAGCCTTGACGCGTTTGGCCACACGCAGGCAGAAATCGGGGCTGTCGATTGTGATCAGCACATCCGGGCGCGCCTCGATCACCGCATCTGCCATCTGATCCACCCGTCGCATCAGGTGGCGGTATTTTGGCAGCACCTCGACCAGCCCCATGACGGACAGTTCTTTCATGTCGAACCGGCTGACCAACCCCTCGGCCTGCATCGCGCTGCCACCGACCCCGTCGAATTCCATTTCCGCCAGCGTCTTCAGGCCCGCCATCAATGCACCGCCCAGACGGTCGCCCGAAGGTTCCCCGGCGATGACGAATGCGCGCAAAGTCACGACAGGCGCGTCCACAGGAACAGGCCCAGGCGATCCGCTTCGGCCACCGCCTCTTCCGGGTCGATCACCAGCACGCTGCCCGCCTCGATCACCACGCCGGTCAATCCGGCGGCGGCCGCGGCGCGGATCGTGCCGGGGCCGATCGTGGGCAGGTCGGCGCGCCGGTCCTGTCCCGGTTTCGCGGCCTTGATTAGGAGGCCTCCGGGGGGCAGATCGTCCGGGCGCTTTGTAAGTGTCTCCAGCATCCAATCCGTGCCTGGCGCCGCCTCGACCGCGATGACGGTGCCCATGGCCACGACGCAGGCCTGCCCCACATCCGCCGCCCCCATGGCCGCGATCACGCGCATGCCGATCCGCGCCTCTTCGTCATCGTCGCGGTCTGGTTTGATCTTCGCGGCCGCGCCCGGTGGTGGCAACAGGTCGGGCATGATCTGCGGCAGGGCAACAATCTCAAACCCCGCGTCGGCGAACAGGTTCAGAATTGTCCGAAGCGCCCCATCATCGCCGTCGCGCAGTGCAGAGGATATCGTTGCGAACATCTGTTTGGTCCGACGATCCACCCGTTCGGGATCCAGCATCGGGCGGCGAATGCGCCCGGCAAAAGCCACCTGCGTCACGCCGCGCGCCGCCAGGTCGTCAAAGAACCCGCCCAGAGTTTCCAGCCTGAAGGTGATGTCGGCCGAAACAGGCGTTCCCGCCTTGAACCCGTCCAGCTCAGCCACCAGCGGCGCTTGGCCCTCAGCCTGCAACCGTTCATAGACCAGCGCCGGCAACCGCCCCTGCCCCGCGATCAGCGCCAGCATCGCGCCTAGCCCGGCGTCAGGAACGAGCGGTCGCTGTCCCCGCAGACAAACTCGGTAATGGTGCGGACATAGTCGCTGTCGGTTTCCTCGCCCAATCGTCGGGCGCGATCCTGAAATGCCCCATCGCCCTGCGCCAGCGCCTGATACGCCGCCCTGAGCGCCGTAATGTCGTCGCGCGGAACGCCGCGGCGTTTCAGCCCGACCAGGTTTAGGCCGTCCAGCTCTCCACGCGGACCCTGCACCAGACCATAGGGAATCACATCGCGGGTGACGAAGGTCACCGCCCCGATGATCGCGCCTTGTCCCAGGCGGACAAACTGATGCGTTGCGGAATAGGCCCCGACGATTACGTCATCCTCGGCGATACAGTGGCCCGCCAACCCGGCGTTGTTCACAAGGATCACCCTGTCGCCAACCTGGCAATCATGGGCCACATGCGCGCCCGCCATGAACAGCCCATCATCGCCGATCCGGGTCACACCGCCGCCCCCGGCGGTGCCGGTATTCAGAGTCACACCCTCACGGATGCGGTTGCGTGCGCCGATGACCAGGCGCGTTTCCTCGCCACCGAATTTCTTGTCCTGCGGCACTTCCCCGACCGAGGCGAAAGGGAAGATCACGCTGTCGGTCCCGACCTCGGTCATGCCGGTTACCACTGCGTGGCTTTTGATGGTCACACCGTCGCCAAGGCGCACCTTGGGACCGATGACCGCGAAGGGGCCGACAGTGACGCCAACGCCCAGTTCCGCGCCATCCTCGACGATGGCAGCCGGGTGAATTTGTGTAGCACTCATTTTTTTGGCAGGTCCATCATCGCCATGAATTGCGCCTGTGCGGCCAGTTCGCCGTCAACCTCGCCACGACCTTCGATCTTCCAGATCTTGCCGCCACCGCGCAGAGTCTTGATATGAAGTTTCAGCCGATCGCCCGGCACGACCTTGCGGCGGAATTTGCAACTGTCGATGGCCATGAAATAGATCAGCATGTTGGTGTCCTGCAATTGCTCGGTCACGCCAACCATCACGGCGGCAGTCTGGGCCATTGCTTCGATAATCGTCACACCCGGCATGATCGGCGTACCCGGAAAATGGCCCTGAAAATGGGGCTCATTATAGGTCACGTTCTTAATGCCTGTCGCGCTGTCGGTGCCGACAATATCCACGACCCGGTCAATCAGCAGGAACGGATACCGGTGCGGGATGATTCGCTGGATCATCTGAATATCGGCGCTTTGCGGCGCGATGTCGTCGGTCATGGTGCGGCTCCTTAATTCTGAATTCGGGCGGTGCGCCGGGTCGCGGCAGCGTCTGGGCGTCACCTGCGGGTGCGAATATTCCTACGACATGCCTGATCCGCTGTAACAACTGGCCGATTGGCAGACAAGTTGCCTTGACGGCAGGTCGTAACACAGCGCAACACTGCGATCATTCCGTGGGCTGGGTTGGCTGTGGCTCGGCCGGGGTGGATGCCCCATCGATGTCTGTTGAAGGCGCCGACGCATCCGTTTCAATTGCGGTGTCTTCGCCGTCCTCGGTATCTGGCCGCGGTTCTGGCTGCACACTCGGGCTGGCGTCGGGGCCGGTGTTCGGGCTGTCATCTGGCTGTGCGCTATTTTGGTCCGTTCCGTCACCAATACTGCTGTCGATCCGCGCAATTGCGTCGGCTGTTATATCGATGCTTTCAGCGGCCAGGATCACCACACGCTGATCCAGCAGGGCCACAGCGCCGCGTTCGATGACCAGCGCCCGAAGCACCGGCCCGGTCAGGCGCAGAAATGCCTGACGGTCGCCATCCAGCAATTGCCCGAGCGTGTTTGCCTTGGAGTCCTGTTCGGCCCGAATCCGCTGAACCTTGTCATCGAAGGCGTCAGCCAATGCCCGGAAATCTTCGGGCGGAAGGTCACTGCGCTGATCGGTCAGCGCCTGTTCTTCTTCTATCAGCGCAGCCTCGATCTGGCGGTTTTCCTGGCTCAGCGCCTGAACACGCGCTTCGTGATCGCGCTGGACCCGTTGACCAAACATAGAATCGGCGAACAGACGATCCTGATCGACGGTCGCGATGGCGGGCGAAACGGTTTGCGCCCGGGCCGGTTGGGCCACGGGCGCAAGAAGTGTCAGGGCGATCGCCGCTGCCAGGGCTGCGCGTATCACCGCGCAGACCTCAGAACTGGGTCGAGATCGTCAGGTCGAAGTCACGCTCAACGTCATAGTCTTCCTTGACCACGGCCTTGGTGAAGTTGAACCGAAGCGGGCCAATCGGCGTTTTCCAATGCAACGCCACACCGACAGTTGCGCGCAGGTTCGCGTCGTCGTCGACGGGTCCGCCTGCACCGTTGCCGCCGCTACCGTCGATGTCGCCCGCCGTGTCGTCGAGCGACCAGACAGTACCGACATCGGCAAACAGGCCACCGGTGATGCCGTATTCTTCGGGCACGCCGATCGGGAATTCAGCCTCGAACCGGGCAACCGCGAAGTAGTTGCCGCCCAATGCATCCATGTTCGGCGCATCCAGATCGCGCGGACCAATACCGTTCGCCTCGAACCCGCGCATGACCGAGCTGCCCATGCGGAACCGGTCGGTGATTCGGGTTTCATAGCCATCGTAGCCCATGATCGCCCCGCCTTCTATGGTGGCGCTGACCTTGATCTCCTCGTTCCAGACGCGGGTCTGGGCCTTGGCCAAAGCAGTCGTCTTGATGTATTTGGCATCGCCGCCAAGCCCGGCCAGATCCTGGCTAAAGCGCAGCAGATACCCGGTGTTCGGATCGATCCCCGTGCGCCGTGTATCCCAGCTGTAGGTATAGCCAAGCGCGCTGGTAATCTCTTTCCCGACTTCACCTTGCAGGATCATCGACGAACTGGCCGGATCCACGTCCGACAGTTCCAACTGCGAGATTTCGTAGCGTAGCGCCAGACGACCATTGTCCGAGACCGGGAATGCCACACTGGGCGAGAACCCAATCGATTCCGTATCGAACGACGCGTTGTCGTTGTCGGTTGAGCGATAATAGGCGTCGACGCCAAACCGCAGGTCACGACCAAGGAAGTATGGTTCGGCGAATTTGAAGTCGAGCTTCTTGTTGTCGGTGCCGGTTTGCAGGTCAAACGACAGCAACTGACCGCGACCCAGGAAGTTCCGTTCCGAGAAACCGATGGCCAGCGCAGCACCCTGGTCGGCGCTATAGGAAGCACCCAGCGACAGCGACCCTGTCGGCGCCTCTTCCACATCGACGTCGATGATCACATACTCGGGCGAAGACCCTTCGCGAGAGTTCACCTCGGCAACCGAGAAGAAGTTCAGGGCGCGGATCCGGTTCGCGGACTCGCGGATTTCACGCGGATTGAAGGGATCGCCCTCGACCGTGTTGAATTCGCGGCGAATAACCCGATCCAGCGTCGTCTGGTTGCCTTCGATATCAATCCGCTCAACAAAGATACGCTCTCCACGGGTGATGCGATATTCTATGTTCAGGGCAAGGTTCCGGTCGTCACGGATGATCACCGGTTCAATCTGGACGAAACGCAAACCCTTGCGCAGGGCCAGCCGCTCCATCTTCTCGACCGAGATTGCAACCGCCGTCGGCGTATAGACGCGGCCGGTCTTAACGCGCGATTCTGCCAGGAACTCATTCGCGTTCACGCCCGGAATTTCCGACACAGCCGTTGTTTCGCCGAAGCGGAACTGCTGCCCCTCACGAACGCGGAAGGTGATGACCGTTCCGGCCCGATCGCGCGACAATTCGCTCGTCACGTCCAGGACCGCGAAATCCACGTAGCCGCGCGCCAGATAGAAATCCCGCAACAGGCTTTTGTCAAAAGCGATCCGTTCGGAAATGAAAGTGTCGCGCTTGATGATGCGGCGAATCAATCCGGCCTGCTTGGTATCGACAACGCTGCGCAGGCGCCGGTCGGAATACTGGCGGTTGCCGACGAACGAAACACGCTCATTCTCGACAATGTTGCCTTCCTGAACGGCGTAAACCACGTCCACCCGGTTGTTCGAGCGGCGGATGATCTGCGGCGTGATGACAACAGCCAGACGGCCATTGTTCTGATAGGCTTCGGTCAGACGGGCGGCATCCTGTTCAGCAATCGTTGGCGAATAGACGCGGCGCGGCTGCGTGCGCAGAAGGCCAAGCAGAAAGTCATCTTTCAGCTTCTTGTTGCCTTCGATGTTGACGCGGTTGACCGTCGGCCATTCCTGCACCCGGATCGTCAGCTGATTGCCGCCGGGAATAAATTCGACCGTTTCGAACAGGCCGGAATTGTTCACACGCTGATACGCGGAGTTCAGGGCACCGGAACTGACGGACTGATTCCTTGGCAGCTTGGCATAGCTGAGGATCGTTCCATCCTCGATCCGCTGATTGCCTTCGATGGCGATCGTCGAAAACCGAAAGGATTGCGCTTCGGCCATGGAAACAAGGCCCATTCCGGCGATCGGTGCGGCAATCAAAGCCGCCATCACCAGTCTGGTTACCAGGGTCATGACGCCTGCTTTGCGCCGTATGCTGCTCACGAGGTCTTGTGTCATTCGCCCCTATCCGTATTCACGTCCCAAAAAACTTACCTTGTGACTAGCCCGAAAGCCGCCAACTGTCAAAAGCGACAACACCCTTTTCGGCGGTTCCGAAAAGGGTGTTGCATCAGTGTTGTCCAGATGAGATTAAGCGGCGGATATCCGCCGCAATTCAATGGGCTATCAGAGTGAACCCAGAAACGCGCCAGCCGTCAGCGCAGCGCCGATTGCCGACAGGAAAATCAGCCGGTCAGCATTAAGCCCAACCAGAAGTGAGAAGCCGCGGTATCCGTATTTGATCCGTTGCATGATGCGCTGCGCCCCCGTTGCCTCAATCGTCGCTTCAATTGGTTCCAAAACGGGTGATATCCCCGGAATGAGGCACGATTGCGTCAAGATACGGGCAGCATCGCGGAGTTGGCTTAACGGTCAGTTAAACACAATCGCGGGCACAGGGCGGACACGCCGGTCATGTACCGGCGCAGCCCTGGTCATGCTGCTTTGGGATCGCCGAAAAATCGTGACGTTCTGGATACTTAGGGACAGAACAGATCATTAGACAGCGCAAAGACCATCAGCCCCAGGATCGCCGTCAGTCCGATGCCCATCAGGATGCGCAGCGCGCGGTCAGACGGGGGCCGGCCTGTCACCGCCTCAAAGGCATGAAATACCAGGTGTCCGCCGTCCAGAACCGGAATCGGAAACAGGTTCAGCAGGCCCACGGCGGTCGACAGCACCGCAATGAACCAAATGAAACTGGTCCACCCCTGGCTGGCCGCCGCCCCTGAGGTCTGGGCGATGCCAATCGGCCCCCTCAGGTTACAGGACGAGATTTGCCCCGCAATCATGTGGTAAAGGCCCGAGATCGACGACGTCACAACAAAAACAGTGCGTTCCGCGCCATAGCTGACCGCCTCAAACACGCCCGGCCGCTGGGTCGCAGGTTCAAACATCAACCCGCCCGAGATCCCGATAAGCCAGCGGGTCTCAAAACCGCCCCCCTCGACCGGAAGGTCCGCACTGCGCGGCACCAGCGTTACCTTGCGCAGATCGCCTTCGTTCCAGACATCCAGCAACAGCGGTTTGCCACCGGATGCGCCGACCATCTCGCGCAGGTCCGCAAATGCGACGACCGGAGTGCCATCAATGGCCACGATCACGTCCCCGACCTGCATGCCCGCATCCATAGCCGCCGAATCCGGCGTCAGACCTGATACCAGTGGCGGATAGGGGAACGGCGCCTGGACCACCTGTTCACCACCGTCGCGCAGCACAGTGTAATCCAGCGCTTCTGCCCGTGGCAGATCAGCAACGAAGCTGTCAAACTCTTCGAATGCTGGCGTCGGCGTGCCGTTGATGGCCAGGATCTCGTCGCCGACCCGCAACTCCTGCGCCGGGCCAGGCAGCGGCAGAACCTCGGCAATGGTCAGCGGTTCAGACGCGGTGCCGCGGACCAGCAAAATGGCCGCAAAAACAATGATAGATAAGGCGAAATTGAACGCTGGTCCCGCCGCCACGGTCAGCGATCGCGCCCAGAGTGGCGCGCCATGCATGGTGGCGCGCCTGTCACGCGCGTTCATCCCCTCAATCGCCTCGCCATCCTTGCCGGATGCGGCGTCGGCATCCCCCAGAAATCGCACATAGCCACCCAAAGGCAGCGCCGCGATCTGCCAGCGGGTTCCGTGTTTGTCGAACCCCGACCATAACACGGGGCCGAACCCAAGGCTGAACACTTCGGCATGGATGCCGGTCCAGCGACCGACGATATAGTGGCCATATTCATGCACGGCGACGATGATCAGCAACGCCAGAACAAATGCGCCCAGCGTCCAGATAACACCCCCGAATGACGGGATCAGTCCAACAATATCCAACGAAAACCCCTTACCGCTCTGATGCGCCAATCAGGCGCTGTGCCTCTTGTCGGGCACGTTGATCTAACATCAAGACATCCTCAAGGCCAAGCGGTGACACCGCCCCGCCAACCTTGTGCAAATTTTCGAGAACCTGTTCCACGACACCTGCCATATCGACAAACCCGATCCGCCCGCTGATGAACCCGTCCAGCGCCTGTTCCTTGGCCGCGTTGAACACCGCCCCTGCCCCGCCGCCGGCTGCCATAACCTCGCGCGCCAATCGCAGCGCAGGCCAGCGCGCTTCGTCGGCTGCCCGGAAACTCAGCGATCCGATGGCGGCCAGGTCCAGTCGTTCGACGGGCAAGGCGCGCCGGTCTGGCCAATGCAGCGCATGCCCGATGGCGTGGCGCATGTCCGGCGGGCCAACATGGGCCATCAGCGCCCCATCGGTAAACCCGACCAGCGCATGGACCAGCGATTCCGGGTGCACCAGCACTTCGATCCGGCCCGGATCAATGCCAAAGAATTCCCGCGTTTCGATCACCTCTAGCGCCTTGTTAAACATGCTGGCGCTGTCGATTGTGATCCGCTGACCCATATCCCAATTCGGATGGGTCGAGGCATCGGCCACAGTGGCCTGTGCCAAACGCTCGACCGGCCAATCGCGAAACGCGCCGCCTGACGCCGTGATGATGACCCGCTCGATCGAGGCGGGTTCTTCACCGCGCAGCGCCTGGAACACGGCGGAATGTTCACTGTCGACCGGCAGGATCGTGGCACCATGTTCGCGCGCCGCCGCCATCACCAGCGGCCCGGCGGCAACCAGCGTTTCCTTGTTGGCCAGCGCCAGCGTCGCGCCTTGCTCCAAAACCCGCAGGCCCGGCTCCAGCCCGGCTGCGCCAACAATTGCCGACATTGCCCAATCGACCGGGCGAGTTGCGGATTCGACAATCGCCGCGCGACCTGCGGCAACCTCTACCCCGGCCCCGTCCAGCGCTTCGCGCAATTCACCCAGCAGATCTGGATCAGCAATCACGGCCAGTTCCGGGCGAAACTCGCGCGCCAGATCAGCCAGCGCGGCGACATTGCGCCCGCCTGTCAAAGCCACGATGTGATAGGCGGCGCGATCCCGGCGGATCAGGTCCAGCGTGCTGGCCCCAACCGAACCGGTCGCCCCGAAGACCGAGATTCGTCGCATGCCGATTTGGCCTTACCCGGCCATCAGCGGGGCGAAATCCGAAACCGCCGATGCGACAATGACGAAAAGCGACGCCCCCAGGACACCATCGAAACGGTCAAAGACGCCGCCGTGCCCCGGCAACAGGTTCGAACTGTCCTTGACGCCCATGCGTCGTTTCACAGCGCTTTCCGCGATGTCCCCAAACTGACTGGCAACCGAGGTCAAAAGACCCGCCACCAGAACAAATGGGCCCCAACCGGCCCAGAACATGTAGAATGCGCCAATGGCCATTGCCCCCACCCAGCCGCCAATCGTGCCCGACCAGGTCTTGTTGGGGCTGACCGCCGGCCAGAATTTCGGGCCACCAACCGTGCGTCCGACGAAATATCCCATGACATCGGTCGCAATCACCACCAGCGCCAGCCAGACCAGGAACTGCAGCCCCAGTTCGGTCCGGATTTCAAGCAATCCGTAACCCGAGATCATGATCAAAACCGCAAAGATTGCGAACAACACCTGATTGGCGCGCAGCCGAAGCAACCCCGCCAGTGACGGCACCGCCAGAAGCGCAAGCGAATAAGGCGGCGACACAAACGCCGCGATCAGCAGGATCAAGGCCGCAAGCGCCGCAAGCGGCACCGCGTTCGAGCTGCTTTCGACCATCGACACCAGTTCCCAGATCAAAACGGCACAGATCAGCGCCACCAGTCCGACGAACAGCCATCCACCGATCCACATCACCGCAAAGGTGACGCCTGCCACGATAACGCCGACCCCGATGCGCTTGGGCAGATCCGACCAGTTTGTCCCGGCACTCACGACACGACGGCTCCGAACCTGCGCTCTCGTTGCTGATACGCCGCGATAAGCTTTGCAAATTCGGCAGCGGTAAAATCCGGCCAGAGTGTGTCAATGAATTCGTATTCCGAATAGGCGGACTGCCAGAGCAGGAAATTTGAAATCCGGGCTTCGCCCGACGTGCGGATCACCAGATCCGGGTCCGGCAGTACATAGGTGTCAAGGAACCGCGCCAGCGTTTCGGCGTCCACAGCCTCGGCATCGATCCGGCCCGCCGCAACCTCGCGCGCAAGGCGTTTTGTGGCGCGCGCCACCTCGTCCCGGCCGCCATAGTTCAGCGCCACGGTCAGATGCACCAGATCATTGTCAGCGGTCAGCAGCTCAAGCTCATCCATCAGGCGAACCAGCTTTTCATCCAGCTTCATGCGGTCGCCAATGAAGCGCACGCGAATGCCACGTTCGAACAACGTGCGCGCTTCACGCTCGATATAGCGGCGAAACAGGCTCATCAGGCCGGAAACCTCGGCCTGGGTGCGTTTCCAGTTCTCGGTCGAGAAGGCAAATATGGTCAGATATTTCACGCCGAGTTCGGGACAGGCGGCGACGATTTCGCGCACACGGCGCGCACCGGCCTGATGGCCAAACAGCCGCGGGCGACCGCGCTTTTGCGCCCAGCGACCGTTGCCGTCCATGATCACAGCCACGTGGCCGGGGCCTTTGGGCACCGCAGTGTCCATGTTCATTGTCCCTTCCTGGCTGCACGCGGTTCGCACCCCGCGCAGATCAATCCGCAGCCCTGCTCAGACCTGCATGATCTCTTCTTGTTTTTGCTCCAGCGCTGCGTCGATCGCGGCAATGGCCTTGTCGGTCATGTCCTGAACCTCGTCCGCCCAGATCTTGTGATCGTCCTCGCCCATGCCGTCGTTCTTCGCCTTCTTCAGCTGATCCATCCCGTCGCGCCGGACGTTGCGGATCGCGATGCGCGCGTTTTCGGCGTAGGTGCCGGCGACCTTGGATAGATCGCGCCGACGTTCTTCGTTCAGCTCTGGGATCGGCAGTCGGATGGTTGTGCCATCGACCACCGGATTGATCCCCAAACCACTGTCACGAATGGCCTTTTCGACTTTACCAATCAGGCTTTTATCCCAGACATTTACTGTCACCATGCGCGGTTCGGGCACGTTGATCGTGCCGACCTGATTGATCGGTGTTGGCGTGTCATAGGCATCAACCACCACCGAATCCACCATCGAGGCAGAGGCTCTGCCGGTGCGCAGCGACGAAAATTCAGACCTGAGCGCGGTCATCGCGCCGTCCATGCGCCGGTTCAGATCGTCGGTATCAAGTTCGAAATCTTCACTCATTGTCGTAACGTCAACCCTAGATGTTGTGGTTCTTCTTAGCGCTTCAAGCACCCGTTTGTACAGGTGTGATGCTCGGCACGGCGGCCCGGTTCAGCCGCCCACAGTCGTGGATGTCCCCTCGCCCGCAAGAATGCCGCGGAACCCGCCGGGTTCATCCAGCGAAAACACGATGATCGGCAGGTTGTTGTCGCGCGCCAAAGCAATCGCACTGGCGTCCATCACGCCCAGGCGTTTGGCCAGAACGTCGTCATAGCTGATGCGCGCGTACCGTTTGGCGTCATCGTGTTTTTCAGGATCCTTGTCATAGACACCGTCAACCTTCGTACCCTTGAAGATCGCCTGGCACGACATTTCCGAGGCCCGCAGCGTCGCCGCCGTGTCGGTCGTGAAATAAGGGTTCCCGGTGCCCGCCGCGAAGATGCAGACGCGCTTTTTCTCAAGATGGCGCACGGCACGGCGGCGGATATAGGGTTCCGCGACCTCGTCCATGCGGATGGCACTGATGACGCGGGTGTGGATTTCCAATTCTTCCAGGGCCGATTGCATCGCCAGGGCGTTCATCACCGTGGCCAGCATGCCCATGTAATCCGCTGTCGTCCGCTCCATCCCCTGCGCGCTGCCTTGCAGCCCGCGAAAGATATTGCCGCCGCCGATAACCATGCAGATCTCGACGCCCATGTCGTGGACGGATTTAACCTCTTGCGCGATGCGTGCGACTGTTGGCGGATGAAGGCCATAACCTTGGTCGCCCATCAGCGCCTCGCCCGAGATTTTCAGCAGCACGCGTTCGTAAGTGGCTGATCCGGCAGGTGTTTGGGTCTGATTTGCAACGTCATTCATGTGTCAGCGCCCCAGCCCGGTTGTCATTGCCGCGCAAACTGTCGCAAATCGCAGTCAGGTTCAATCGGGAACACAGGATTTGAAGCAGCTAATCGCCAGTCTGGATGCCGAACGCCCGGTGCTGATCGCCGGACCAACCGCCAGCGGGAAATCCGCGCTGGCGATGGCGGTGGCCGAACAGGGCGGCGTGATCGTTAACGCCGACGCATTGCAGGTGTTTTCGGGCTGGCGGGTGCTGACCGCGCGGCCGTCTGCAGCGGACGAGGCCGCATATCCCCAAGCCCTCTACGGCCATGTGTCGAACAAGGTGCATTATAGTGTCGGCCATTGGCTGCGCGATATCGCGCCCCTGCTGCGCGGCGCGCGCCCCATCATCGTTGGTGGCACCGGGCTGAACTTCACCGCCCTGACCGAGGGTCTGGCCGAGATACCGGAGACCCCTGCTGATGTTCGCGCCCGCGCCGATGCGGCCGATCCGGCCGAGCTTCTGGCCGCATTGGATGCCGCCACCGCCGCACGCATCGACACGGCCAACCCGGCCCGTATTCGCCGTGCGTGGGAAGTGTTGGAAACCACCGGGCGTGGCCTGGCCGATTGGCAGGCAACGACGCCGCCCCCCTTGCTGCCACTTCAGCAGGCGCAGCCAATCGTGCTGAACGCCGCGCCGGAATGGCTGACCCCCAGGATCGAGCAACGCTTTGACATCATGTTGAAATCCGGCGCCCTTGAAGAAGTGCGCGCGCAGCTTCCGACCTGGGCCCCGAACCGGCCTTCGTCCCGCGCCATCGGTGCGGCAGAGCTGGTCGCCTACCTCAACAGACAGATGACACTGGAGGCCGCGCGCGAACGCGCGGTGATTCTCAGCCGGCAATACGCCAAGCGGCAACGCACCTGGTTTCGCGCCCGGATGTCAGGCTGGAAACAACTGGACGCTGAGTCGACAGCCTGATTCCGCCAACGGCTGAGACCCAAGCGCAACACTTTTCACTCAGATGTCACAGTTCAACACGAAACCGCTGGGAATGCGCACACCCCGTCCCTAGCCTGCAAGGCACTGCTAATGACTGCCGAATCTGCTGCCTGGAATACATGACACCGACAACCGGACCCTCAACGCCGTTCCGCATTGTCCCGATTGCTCTGCTTGCGCAGGGTGGGCGGTGGCGGGTCGAAGCCATGCGCGGATACTCGGCGCCCGTTCTGTTGTGGTTCACGCGCGGCAAGGGCCGGATCACGGTTGCCGGACAGACGCGCGGCTATGGCCCGCATAATCTGGTCTATATCCCGCCCAAGGTGATGCACGGCTTTGATATGGTCGGTCAGGTCTATGGCACCGCGCTGTTTTTGCCGCGCGACATGCCGAACGTCGACCTTCCCGATGCGCCGCTGCACCTGCGTCTGCTTGATGCAGGATTGCAGGCCGAAGTGAACGCCCAGATCGACAATATGCAGCGCGAACTGGACGCTGGACGCGCCGGATCCGAACGCGCGCTTGAACATCTGACGGGCCTGTTCTCGGTCTGGTTGCAGCGCCAGCTGGAAGAGGGCAACGCGCGCGACGAACGCTCTGGCACAAGCGCGGATCGCCTGGCGGCGGCTTATACCAACCTGATTGAGGAACATTTCCGCACCGATCAGGGTGTTGCCGAATACGCCGCGATGCTGAACGTAACGCCGACCCACCTGACGCGCGCCTGCAACGTCGCCTGTGGCCGCCCGGCGCTGCAACTGCTTCAGGATCGCCGCCACTATGAAGCGCGCCGCCTGCTGTCGGAAACACGTTTGCCGATCAAGGAAGTGGCCTCCGCACTCGGGTTTTCATCAGCCGCCTATTTCAGCCGTGCCTTCCAGGCCCAGACAGGCCGCACCCCGTCATCGTTCCGCAAGAACCCCTGACGCGCTGTCAGCTGCGGCTGACACTGATCACCTCGCTTAACGAACATCTTCGGGTCTGAACGCTTTTCCTGATAGCGCATGCCTCTGGCAGGGCACCAAGCACGCCACAGATCCACAATCCCCCTTTCGAGACTTATTTTCGTGTTGACGGCAACTCACTCGGCAAAATATCTGCCAAGGAAATGCCGTTCCAGCGCATCGTCTGATGCCGTTGTTTTGACTTTGCAATGCCGTCGCACCCGTTGACGTCATGCCGCTGAAAATGCGGGAATGGCGTTGCACTGCATGACCAGGATGACACCGGGGTCACCCGGTTGGCGGCGCGCCCCATGTCGAAGCTTGCGCAGCGCGGATAAGCGAGACCACAGTCTGACAGGGAGGACCCGACGCATGAACCACAGGTCAATCAACGCACAGCCGGTTCACGCGGCCGTCCGGATGTATGCAAGCGAAGCCCGGGACGGAACGCTCAGCCGGCGCGAATTTCTGACCCGCGCAACGGCGCTGGGTGTCAGCGCCCCGGTCGCCTACGGGTTAATCGGACTCAAGGCGCCGGTTCACGCCGCCACCCACGCTATTTCGGGCGGAACGCTGCGCATCGAAACCCTTGTGAAACCGCAGCGGGACCCACGCTCGGCCGATTGGAGCGAGGTCGGCAACCAGATGCGCGGCACGCTAGATTATCTGGTTGAATACAACGGCGACGGGACATTCCGCGGCATGCTGCTGACCGGGTGGGACGCGAATGAGGATGCAACCGAATACAGGCTGCATGTCCGCAAGGGTGTCAAATGGCACAATGGCGACGATTTCACCGCCGAAGATGTCGCGCGAAACATCACCGGCTGGGCCGATAGCACGATCGCAACAAACTCGATGGCCAGTCGCCTGCCCGGTATCATTGACCAGATGACCGGCAAGGCCCGCGACGGGGCGGTGACGGTGATCGACAGCCACACGGTCCAGGTTTCGTTTTCGGCACCCAATATCGCGCTGATCGCGGATATGTCGGACTATCCCGCAGCCATGACGCATAAGGACTTTGACGCCGCGTCGCCGCTGACCGAATGGGTCGGAACCGGCCCCTACAGGGTCGTTGAAATGGAGGTGGGCAGCAGATGCATTCTTGAACGTGTGCCTGACCACATCTGGTGGGGGACCGAGGTTTTCGGCGGCCCGTTCCTCGACCGTATCGAACTGCTTGACTATGGCACCGATCCGTCAAGCTGGGTTGCCGCCGCCAAGGCGGATGAGGTTGATCTGCTGTACGATTCCGTCGGTGATTTCGTCGACGTCATGGATGCGCTCGGCTGGGTCCGGACCGAGGCAGCGGTGACCGCAGCAACGATTGTCATGCGCGCCAACCAGAAGGCCCAGGTTGACGGCAAGACCCCCTACGGCGACGTGGCCGTGCGGCGCGCGCTTGCGCTGGCCGTTGATAACAAGATCTGCCTGGAGCTTGGCTATTCAGATCGCGGGATCGTCGCGGAAAACCATCACGTCTGCCCGATCCATCCCGCCTATGCCGACATCGGCCTGCCGCAGGTTGATCCCGCTGCCGCCAAAGCGCAGATGGAAGCCGCCGGAATGGGCGGTTATGAGCATGAGTTGATCACGATAGACGACGATTGGCAGCGCAACACCGGGGATGCGATCGCGGCCCAGCTGCGCGATGCCGGTATCCCGGTCAAGCGAACCATCCTGCCCGGTTCGATCTTTTGGAGCGAGTGGACCAAATACCCGCTTAGCGCAACGGATTGGAACCACCGCCCGCTGGACGTTCAGATCCTGACGCTGGCCTATACCTCGGGCCAGGCCTGGAACGAGTCGGCCTTTGAAAACCCCGAATTTGATGCCTTGGTGGCCGAAGCAAACTCCATCGCCGATGCCGATGCCCGACGCGCAGTCATGGCCCGGATCGAACAGCTCATGCGCGATGAAGGCGTCATCATTCAGCCCTATTGGCGCGCGCTCTATAATCACCACGTCGCAGGTTTGGTCGGTGTCGAAAAGCACCCCTCGAACGAATTCCATTACTACAAGATGGCCAAATCGGCCTGATTGGCCTGCATTCTGATCGCCCGTGATAACAGGCGCCCATTCGCCGGGCCAACCCGGGCAAGCGATGGCCCGTCGTGCCGGGGTCGGATAGGCTGTCGCCAGTGGAGCTTCGGGGGCTAGGAATGGGGCAGTTCATCCTGCGACGGCTGGGGGTGATGATCCTGATGGCGATCTGCCTGACGGCATTCGTGTTTTGTCTGACCAACCTCTATCCAAACCTGGAAAAACTGGCCCGGTCCCAGGGCACTCCGGGGATGGAGCCTCATCAGGTCGCAATCTGGCTCAGCGATCGTGGATATCGCGCACCGCTACACCCCGATGTGCTGGACGCCCTTGACAGCGATGACCTTGGCCAAGCCGACAAAGACGCCCTGCTCGACACCCGGATCAATCTACGGCTGATCCGCAATTACGGCGAATGGCTTGGCCTGCTGCCGGGATTTCGTGGTGCTGTGGATGGCGGCAAGACGATCGGGCGGTGCATTGATGCCGGTGTACACCCCGACGACGCCCCGGACTATTGCGGTGTTCTTCAGGGCAACTGGGGCTACAGCCCTGTTTTTGAAGCAAAAGTTGGCGACGTGATGGCCGCGCGCCTGTGGCAGAGCGGCAAACTGCTGTTGTGGGCGCTGATCCTGATGGTTCCTGCGGCGCTGACACTCGGCGTGCTGGCTGGCCTTCGCCAAGGGTCCGGTCCGGATCGTTCGGTTCCGGCGCTTTCCTCCCTGTCTTCTGCAACGCCGGAATATGTATCCGGCGTGATCCTGATCGCCCTGCTCACCGCCTCCACCATGGGGCTGACGTGGCCCTGGTCAAGCGCGGCCAACACAGCCGAAGGCGCCGCCCTACCCCATGTCGCGCTGCCAGCCTTTTGCATCGCGTTCTTTGGTCTGGGCCGTTTCGCACAGATGACAAGGGCCAGCATGGCCGAGGTTTTGGCGACCCAATACATCCGCACAGCGCGCCTTAAAGGTATCGGCTTTGGGACAATCGTCTTCAAACACGCGCTCAGAAACGCGCTAATCGCACCGGTCACGTCGATCATGCGTTACTTTCCCTGGCTGCTGAGCGGTTTGGTAATCGTCGAAACCTTGTTTGATTACAGGGGCCTCGGCTGGACGCTGGTTCAGGCGGCCCGTGGCAATGACATTGAGTTGCTGCTGGGCTGCGCAACCATGGCGGTGATGGTGGTTCTGATCGCGCGCCTGATATCCGACGTCGGGGCCATGATCGCGAACCCACGCATCCGGCTGGCGTAATGGGGGGCGTCATGGAACACCTCAGCTGGACGGGCGCATTGGGCTTCTTGAACTGGCCGTTTCTGGCGCTCGTTATGGCAACGCTTGCCGCACACATTCTGCGCGTCGCGACGTCAATATTTGTCACAAGGGTGGCCGCGCCTGCCGAACTGAATGGGACCGTCAGCACAGGACGCGGTATTACGGCACACGTCGGAACCGCTGCAAAATGGACGTTTCGCGCGCTGATCGCCCTGACCCTGATCTTCATCGTCGGCGGAGCTTTTCTAAACCTGCATGCCGGGATCATCGGCGGGGTGTCGCGCCGTTTGCTGCCGGTCTGGATTGCGCTGGTGGTGCTTTTTGCAGCCTCGATCCGCTGGAAGGGCCGATTGGGCCTTTATGGCACTCTGTTCAACTCAAACGGCGGAATGATCGGCCTTGCACTGGTGATGTTCTGGGCCTTTACCGGCATTTTCGTTGCCATGGGCATGATTGCCACCCACGACCCGCTGGCACCGATATCGGCCATGATCCCTGTGCCCCCCGGCAGCCCGGTGCGCACTCCGCTGGCCGATGGCATCTATCCCCACCACCTGCTTGGCGCAGACGCCATGGCGCGCGATGTCTTTACGCGCATGGTCACCGGCGCGCTTGAGGTGTTGCGGATCGCCCCCCTCGCCACCCTCGTTGCCTTTACCGTCGGTATCACGCTGGGCCTGCCCGCCGGATACCTCGGCGGAAGGGTCGATACGGTCCTGTCTTTCGTTTCAAACTTTTTTCTGGCGTTTCCGGCGATCCTGCTGTTCATCCTGCTGGTCACGCCCGAGGTCGCGGCGACCGGCATCCCCAACTATCTGGCAATGGTGCTGTTCGCTTTTCCGATCTTCTTGCTGACAGCGCTGTTCAACACGCGGCTTCGCATGCAGCCGCGCAGGCGCAGCGTGGTCGTCAGTGTGATCCTGCTGATCGGCATCTGGGCCTGTCTGTCGCTGATTTCGCAGCCCGGCACTGCGATCCGCATTCTGCCATCTGCCGTTGACCCGCTCGACATCCCCGGTCACCAGCTGCTGATCTTCGCCTCAATCGTCATCGTCATCGCGCCCGCCGTGTTCGGCCATATGCGCGGGCTGGCACAGCGCATCGCGCCCCGTGCATTCGTGACCGCAGCCCGGATGCGCGGCGAAACCCGCTGGTACATCATGCTGTGGGAGGTTTTGCCAAACGCCCGCGGCCTGCTGATCGCCGATTTCTTCGCGCGCACCGGCCACGCCAACATCCTGCTTGGCGCCCTCGGCGTGCTTGGTCTGGGCCTTGGCCCAGACAGCCCTGACTGGGGATCGTCCATCGGCGAGGGGTTCAATTTGCTTGGCGAATTCCCTCACCTCGCGCTGCCACCGGCCCTGGCATTGTTGAGCTTCGTTCTCGGCCTCAACCTGATTGCCGAAGCGCTGCGCCAGGAAGACCGGCCAGAATGAATGCCCCCGACCCTGCAGACAAAAGGAGCGCTATGACAGGCCAGGACCCAACGTTACCGATCCTCGAAATCGAAGATCTCTCGATCTCCTATGTCACCGGGCAGCGGGAAATCGCGGCAGTGAAAGGGTTCACCGCTAGGATCATGCCGGCGGAGGTGTTGGGCCTGACCGGCGGTCGGGCGTGTGGAAAATCCACGCTGGCACTGGCTGTGATGCAAGACCTTGACGCAAACGGGCGCATTCTTCGCGGGTCGATCAGGTTCAGGGGCCGCGACCTGATCGGCTTGTCGCAGGACGACCTGCGCGAACTGCGTGGCAATGACATTGCGATGATCTGTCAGGGGCCCGCGGCCCTGCTGAACCCGACAATGAAAGTCGCGCAGCAATTGAGCGAGGCGTCAATCAACCATCATGGCGCGTCCGTGGCAGAGGCCCGCGCGCGCGCGCTGGATGCTGTGGCGGATGTGAACCTGCCTGACCCGGAAGGCATCCTGAACGCCTATCCGCATCAGCTGGATTTGGGGCAACAACTGCGCGTCGCGATTGCCATGGCGCTGATGTCCGGGCCCGGCCTGCTGATCCTCGACGACCCGACAGCCACGCTCGACGCGACGGTCGCGGCCGGGGTGATCGACCTGGTGAAGGCCCGCGCCCAGAAATCCGGCACCGCGATCCTGTTAATGTCGCGCAACCCTGATCTGGTGCGGGCAACTTGTGACCGGATCTGCGTGATGCGCGCAGGCGAAATGGTCGATACTGGCCAGACCGGCGACATTTCTGGGCGGGCGCATCAGGCCCAAACGCAGGTGCAGTTTCGCCCGACCGCGCGGCCGGAACGCGGCAGGTCAGCGCGCCCCTCCACAGATCAGACTGTCCAATCATCCCCCCCGGGCGATGTCATTCTGAAGGTGGAAACCCTCAGCGCCGACCAGAAGGTTGCGGAAAATGCCCGGTCTGGCACCCAAAAGGGAAGCGTGAAGGCTACTGAAGCGCTGAGCTTTGAACTCCGCGCCTCAGAAACCCTGGCCATCGTAGGGGAATCGGGCAGCGGCGCATCCGCCCTTGCCCGTGTCCTGATGGGGCTAGAGGCGGCGACCGACGGGCAAATTCTGCTGGATGATCTGAACTTTGAGAACACCCCGATCGCCAAGCGCGACGTCCAGACGGTCAGCGCGATCCAGATGATATTTCAAAACCCGTTCGACACGCTGAACCCGTCGATACACGTGGGCCGACAGATCATCCGCACGCTAGAGGTCTTTGGCCATGGCAACAGTGCTGCAGACCGCCGCCACCGAATGCTGGAACTGCTGAACCGCGTCGACCTGCCCGATGCGGTTGCCGACTTGCAACCGAACCAGTTGAACGCCGCGCAGGCACAGCGCGTTAGCATCGCGCGCGCAATCTCGGGCCGGGCGCGGATTCTGGTGGCGGAAGAACCGGTTGCGGCGCTCGACCCCGCAGATCAGACCGCCATCATCGACCTGCTGATCGACATTCAACGGGCCGAAAATCTGGCGCTGCTGTTCATAAGTCAGGATCTGGCGCGCGTTCGGCAGTTTTCTGACCAGGTGATGGTTCTGTACCTTGGCCACATGGTCGAAGCGGGCAGCACCGATCAGGCTTTTGCACCCCCCTACCACCCCTATACCGAGGCGTTGTTGAGCACGGTGCCAACCGCCGATCCGCACCTCAATAAACGCCGGATCCGGCTGGACGGCAGCGCGCCTTCGGCAATAAATCGACCCACCGGCTGCCCGTTCCAGACCCGCTGCCGCTGGAAGGATCAGGTTCCGGGCCGGTTGTGTGAAAAAGAGGTCCCGCCGCAGAAATCTCTGGACATGGGCCATCAGATCAAGTGCCATCTGACCGACGCGCAACTGGCGCGAATGGAACCGGTTTTTCACACTGACGGCAGAGTGGACCAATGGACATAGACGACCTGACGGCGCGATACACGGCGGCCTGGAATTCAGGTGACCCGGCGCAGGTCGCGTCGTTCTTTGCCCCGGGTGGCAGTATTGTGATCAACGTCGATGGCATCAGCACCGGCCGCGATGAAATTGCCGAGATGGCAAAGGGCTTCCACACCGCCGTGCCTGACCTTGAATTGACCCGCGACGGCTTTCGCAGTGCGGGCGCGCATGTGTTGTCTATGTGGACGTTCACCGGCCATGACGCGGACACCGGCAACCGGTTGAGCGTTTCCGGCTGGGAAGCATGGGATCTGAACGATGCCAGTCAGGTGCAGGCTTCACGCGGGTGGTTCGATGCGCAGGACTACGCGCGGCAAGTGGCTGGCAACTAGGCCGGCGACCGGACCACCACCTGGGCCAACGCCACTTGCACGCCGGGCAACCTGTGCCTAGCCTTGCGCATCATGGATGGCTTCGCCCCCCTGCCCGATCCGCCGTACTGGGCGGTGATTTTCACCAACCAGCGTCACGAGGATGACGCCGGTTACGCGGCCATGGCCGAAGCGATGGACGCGCTGGCGGCAAAGCAACCGGGTTATATCGGCATCGAATCGGTTCGCGCGGCTGACGGGAAAGGCATCACAGTCAGTTACTGGAATTCCGAGGCTGATCTGCTTGCCTGGAAGAAGGTTGCCGAACACGAAGGCGCGCAACGTCTGGGGCGCGAACGCTGGTACAAACACTATCGTTTGCGCGTGGCCAAGGTGGAACGCAGCTATTCAGGACCCGAAGGGCGGGGCTGAGTGCGTCGGCTTTTGGCCTGGAGGGGGCGTTGGCGATCACTCGCCAAGCCGGGCGAACGCCTGACCGGGGGTAGGCGATGCAACAGTGGTGTGTGGCAATTAATGGTTCTGCGTTAACTCCAATCTACGAAGGATTCGCGACCCATCGAAATCGCCTGCCCGTCACGCCAGAGGCGTGCAGGTGAATTGTGGCGCACCTTTGGTGCGACGGACGGTCAGGCGATCGCCCGGCGCCCTCGCGGGCTTGATTCCGGGCGTAGAAGCGCCTCGCTATTGTCTGTTCCAAACCCAAAAAACCCAATCAGCAATATGCCAATGCGAAAGCGCGGCCCGAGGGCCGCGCCACGCTATGCGTTGCCAGGGGAAAGACGCCCTTCCCCCGGGAAACCCAAACTCACTACATTTTCAGATCAAACGTGATCTCACCACCGAAACCTTCGAGTTTCGTGGTCTTCATCGTGCCCTCATCATGGCCGATATCAAAGCGCGGCAACTGCCCCGCAGCCATCATGACGCCTGTCAGATCAAACACCGCCGAGACGTAGTTATCCGGCACTTCGGTCGGTGCCACCATCGAGATGACGCGCACGCTGGTCGCATCGGTCATGATATCAAAGGTCACCGATTTGCCCGGCGCCAGCAGCACACCCGGAGGGCCGTCCATGCCGTGGCCGACCATTGCGTCCGCGCCAATCCGTTCGGCCAGCATCTTGGGATCACCGGTCAGAATCTGATCCTCAGCTTCCTTGGTGACATAATGGCCGTCAAAAATATGCGCATCGTTGGCGGCATTGGTGATCAGGATGGGGGCCAGCAGCTCGGTCTCCATCGTGTTGGTCACGGTGACCGAATAAGTTTCAGCGGCAACTGCACTGGCCGAAACGGCGATGGCAGCGGTGGCTAGAAGTGTCTTAAGCATCGGAACTGTCCTTCCTTCAGGTTTCTGGTGAAGCCGGAATAGGCCAGAAACCCGACGACAGGCAAAACACGACTGCTCACCAAAGCGCGCGAATTATTACTGCAATAACAGTAACTTGCAGGTGATCTTGTTCACGGCGCGGTGAGGAACTTCACACCACGGTGAGTG
>Ga0070727_10000955_pt1 | contig 32031 bp, 17 predicted proteins | sample tdAd472_FD_66722 | JGI IMG/M metagenome (GOLD analysis project Ga0070727, IMG submission 66722) | Marine sediment microbial communities from the Atlantic coast under amendment with organic carbon and nitrate - tdAd47.2 | ecosystem: Environmental > Aquatic > Marine > Coastal > Sediment | place... | reverse complement strand
GCGAAGCTCCTTCTTGATATCTGGCCTACTCCCGCTGGCAGTCTTGATCTGTTTCATTGCCATGAAGTACTCCGGCGTCGACGCCAACGTTGTGGCGCTGTCCGGGATCGCGATCGCCATTGGGACCATGGTCGACATGGGCATCATCTTGTGTGAGAACATCCTCAGACATCTCGACGAGGCGCCGCCGGACGCGAACCGCTTGGAGGTCGTCTACCAGGCCGCGGTTGAAGTTGGGGGGGCGGTGGTCACGGCGGTGTCCACGACAATCGTGAGCTTCTTACCCGTTTTCGCGATGGAAGCCGCGGAGGGAAAACTCTTCAAGCCGCTGGCCTTTACCAAGAGCTTTGCGCTCTTCGGGTCGATCTTGGTCGCGCTCACGATTATCCCTCCCGCCGCGCACCTGTTGTTCACGCGCAAGCGCACCGGCCTGAGCTGGCACCGCTACGTTTGGCCAACCGCCCTCTCGGCGCTTGCAATCGCAGGGCTCGTTTTCACCCCGGTGATTGGCGTTTTCGTGGTCCTAATGGCCGCAGTTGGCTACGCCCAGCCGCACCTCGAAACACGCTACGCTCGAGGTGCGGACTACGCCTCGTGGGCGAGCAATGGGCTGGCCGTGCTGATCATTGCCTGGTTCCTCAACGAGCACTGGCTTCCGCTTGGGCCTCACCGCGCCCTGCTGACCAATTTCGCATTCACCGGAGGTTTGATCGGGAGCGTCTTGTTTAGCTTCTTGCTCTTCTTGCAGGCCTACCCAACACTCCTGCGCTGGTGCCTAGCCCATAAGCTCGCCTTCCTGAGCTTGCCCACCGTGATTCTTCTGTTTGGGTTCGTGTACGTGTGGCTTGGCCCGGTTGTGATTTGGGGTCCGTTGGAGGCTGCACCGGCGATTTCAGGTGGAGTCTCCGTTGAGGACGCTCTGATCAAGGCTCGTATCCTGGAGCAGCAGAGTCGCGACCTTGAATGGACGGGGGCGGGGCGAGCAGCGAGCAGGGAGGAACTTCTAACTGCCCTCAAGACCGCAGGAAGCTCCCCGACAAAGGCAAAGCAGGCAGTCGCGGCCTGGCGCTCGCCAGACGGAGCCGGCGACGTCGAATCAGCCGCCCTGGGATTGTCTGAAACCCGTGCACTCGTCGAAGCTGGCCTTGTTGCCCAAGCAGCGCGATCCCTGCGTTGGAGCACGGAAGGCCTCGCTATGCCAGAAGACGCACTGCGCGACGTGCTCGCGACGGCGGGTGTCCAAGACGTGGACGACCTGGTCGCCGAACGAGCGAACGTAAAGGCCTGGACCGATCTTCGTGGACGCGACTATGCTTGGGCACGAGAGCAGTCATGGGCTCCCTTCCTGCGGTGGACGATCGTGCGCGATTGGAACGGTCGCCCCAAGGAATTCATGCCGCCCCTCGACGAGGGTAGCTTCCTCTACATGCCGACCACCATGCCTCATGCCTCGATTGGCGAGGCTCAGGACGTACTCGCAAAGCTCGACATGGCGATGGGCAGCGTTCCAGAGGTGGACCTCGTGGTCGGCAAGCTCGGTCGTGTCGAGAGCCCGCTTGACCCGGCGCCGATCTCAATGATCGAGACGGTGATCAACTACAAGTCCGAGTACGTCACTGACCGAAACGGCCACCAGGTGCGCTTCGCGTATGACTCCAAGCAGGGGGAGTTCCTCCGTGACACCGCTGGGGAGTTGATCCCCGATCCACATGGGCTGCCGTTTCGCCAGTGGCGTGAGCACATCCGTAAGCCTGACGACATCTGGGACGAGATCGTTAAGGCGGCGCAATTGCCCGGTACGACGTCCGCGCCCAAGTTGCAGCCCATCGCCGCACGGATCGTCATGCTGCAAAGTGGAATGCGTGCTCCCATGGGGATCAAGGTCATGGGACCCGATCTTCAAACGATCGATCGAGTGTGCCTGGACCTCGAGCGTCTTCTGAAGCAGGTGCCCACAGTGGCGGCCGAAGCAGTAATCGCTGATCGGGTCGTCGGTAAACCCTACCTCGAACTCGAGATCGACCGAGAAGCTATCGCTCGCCACGGACTCAAGATCGAGGACGTTCAAGACGTCGTTGAAGTCGCGATTGGAGGGAAGCCGCTAACGACAACGGTTGAAGGTCGCGAGCGCTACCCGGTCAGAGTCCGCTACGCACGCGAACTGCGAGACTCGATCGAGGCGATCCAAGGCATCTACGTGCCGACCCCTGACGGGCACCAGATTCCTTTGATCCAGCTTGCGGCTGTGAGCTACGTCCGTGGACCACAGGTGATCAAGAGCGAAAACACGTTCCTCACTGGGTACGTGTTGTTTGACATGAAGAAGGGACAGGCCGAGGTCGACGTCGTGGAGGCATGCGAGCGTTTTCTCGAGGCCAAGATCAAGAGCGGTGAGCTGCAGATCCCTGCAGGTGTCAGCTACACCTTCGCTGGAAGCTATGAGAATCAAATCCGCTCGGAGAAGAAGTTGCGAGTAGTGCTCCCGCTCGCACTCTTCATCATTTTCATCATCCTCTACCTCCAATTCAAACGGGTTTCCACCACGCTCCTCGTGTTCAGCGGAATTGGGGTCGCATGGGCTGGTGGCTTCCTAATGATCTGGCTCTACGGCCAACCGTGGTTTCTGGACGTGACTCTCTTGGGGACCAACCTCAGAGATCTGTTGAACGTGCACCCGATCAACCTCTCGGTCGCGATCTGGGTTGGCTTCATCGCCCTGTTCGGAATCGCCACCGATGACGGAGTGGTGATTGCGACCTACCTCGACCAGTCCTTCGCTGAACGACCCACCGAATCGGTGGCAGGAATTCGGGAGGCAACGCTCGCCGCTGGCAACCGGCGCATTCGGCCGTGCTTGATGACGACCGCGACCACAATCCTGGCACTCGTTCCAGTGCTGATTTCGACCGGGCGGGGAGCCGACATCATGATTCCGATGGCGATCCCTTCCTTCGGCGGCATGTGCGTTGCGCTGGTCACCCTGTTTGTCGTACCCACGCTGTACTGTGCCGTTGCGGAGTGGCAGTTGCCGAAAGAGCTGCACTGATTTGGCATCACCATTTGGCTAAGCAACTCCTGAGCAAGCAAGGTGCCAGTCACGCTCGACGCAGACTCACCTGGCCACGCTCCCTCCACACACAATGCGTCAGGTCGTCCCAGCCACATTGGAACCCGAGTGACGTGATGATCGCAGGCTCACGCAAGAGCTACGGTCTGGCCTCCCAGTAGCCGCCTTGCCGAGTCTAGGATCCAGTACGTCAATCCAATCGACCCAAGGTGTAGGAGGCTCAGGAAGCTAGTCGTGTCGATCCTCAGCAGTACAAAACTCGCTACAGACGCAGCAACGCCGAAGAGCACAAGGGACACTCCAACTGATTTCACGCGCGCCAGGAGCGGAGTTCTCGCCAACAATGGGCTGACGGATCCCCTCGCGCCAACAGCTTGACGCGCCTCTTCGAAGACTGCTTCCACGCTGGCCAGCGCGATTGGAGCGGCAATGCCCTCAAGCTTGAGCCGCGCCAAACACCCTCCACGTGAGGGTACATCTCGTCTCAGTTCGCGCACACGCTCTTTAGTCGATTCGAATTCGTCCACTCGGCACCTCCTTCAAGAAGGCCAGTGCAAGTGCTGCACCACAGACAACTCTTGCTGTTCCACGTGAGATCAGGAGCCAGTGATCCGATTCCGGGACGAGAGAGCGGCCAGACCCGGGCAGCGTGAAGAAGCCTCGGGGGAAGACGCAATGTAGGCATGCCTCAAGCCACTCCGCTCGGCGCTCGCCAGGCCAGGTTTGTCGGATCCGCCAACTTCAAGCAGGAACTTGTTCCAAGGTGAGCACGGGCACGTTGGCTGAGGGTTGAGCCCGCCTCCTCGATCACGCTACGGAATGGAAAAGAAGAGACCCCCTCGCCGAGGTTGACTCAGACGAGGGGGTCCCGGTCTCTTGGAGTTGCTACAGCTTCAAGAGGCCCCCCTTGTCCCAGAAGATCCTCCGGAACGCGACCCTGTATCGCGTCCTGCTCGCCGTCGACGACGACCTGGCGGCGCATGTCCAAGCGTCCGGGTGCCCTTGCGGCGGTCGGCTCCACAGCGCGCGCTACCGGCGCAAGCCTCGTGGAGCGCTCACTCTGCTCCCGCCGGGCTACCGCTGGCGGCAGAGCTACTGCTGCGAGCGCGACGGGTGTCGGCGGCGGCGGACGCCGCCGTCGGTCCGGTTCCTCGGCCGGCGGGGTATTCGCAAATCCTGGGGATGGAATCTCAGGCGGCGTCCCTCTTCAGTCCGTTGATGAAGGTCGTGCCTCGAGCCACCTCGAGGACCAGTGTGGGCTTGTTGAGTCGGCGCCAGTTCTTCTCTGCCGCTTGAGTGAGCTTGAACACCATGACCAGGGAGGCCTGCCGGGTCCCGCTTCCCTTCGTTCGTCGATGGCGTAGGCGGACGGTCGCGAAAGTCGATTCGATCGGGTTCGTCGTCCGCAGATGAATCCAATGAGCAGCGGGGAAATCGTAGAAGGTCAAGAGGACGTCTCGGTCCTTCGACAGGCACTTGGCCGCCTTGGGGTAGTTGTCCTCGTACTTCCGAAGGAAGGCGTCGAAGGCCTTCTCTGCGTCCTCCCGGGTCTCGGCCAGCCAGATCTCGTGGAGGTCGCTCGCCCTGCCAGCCCCTCGACGGCGAATCGAGCCCAGTCGCCGCACCGAGGAGCGAAAGCCGGCCAGCGAACGTGGTGGTGAGGAGGAACGCGCCCGGGCGGCCGTGAGGCACGCGCTCCGCCACGCCCACGTGGCTCCCCGGGCGCTCTCGGTCGAAGTCCAGCGCGAGCCCTGGCGCCACAAGGGAGCGCGGGCAGAGGCCTTCGCTGCCCCACCCCGATTCGCCAAGGAGCGGCTGTGGCATGTGCGCCTGCGCTTCGCGCATTTGCTCGAGGGCCCGCTGGTCCTCGGAGACGGCAGATTCCTCGGCCTCGGGGTCATGCGCCCTGTCTCCACAGAGCCGTCGACCTTCGCCTGGCAGATCTGCTCTGGCCTCGAAGGTCAACCAGACCCGGAAGGAGTCGCACGTGCGCTCAGGCGTGCGGTCATGTCGCTCGCTCAGGGGTCGTGGAGGCGCCTACCGTCTTGGATCTCTGGGCACACCGACGCCGACGTTCCCGCGGAGGGTGACCGGCACCTTTACTACTTGTTCGACCCCCCACGCGGGAGGCTGATCGTCTGGGACCCACGGGCGGGTGGAGACGCTGGACGCCGCCGGTTGCGCGCTGCGCTCGAGCCCTTGTCGACCCTGAGGGCCGGTCGAGCAGGGCTACTCGTGCTCGACCCAACCCAGCTTCAGCCCGAGGATCCGCTGCTTCAGCCTTCGCGCATGTGGACGACGATCACGCCCTACCGCGTGAACCGACACGCCAAACGGCTCGACACCGCTGCGGCCGTAGCGCGAGACGTGCGTGCGGAACTGGAGGCGCGCGGTCTTCCGAAGCCTGTGCGGATCGAGATCAAGGACCCACGTGCCCGTAGCGGGGTTGGCCTGGAGGCCGAGGTCTCCGTCGAGTTCAAGACCGCGGTCTCCGGGCCAATCGCCCTCGGCCGCAGCCGCCACCGCGGCGGGGGCCTCTTCGCCGCAACTGAGACAAGTGTCAAGTTGCTGAGAGAGCGTCCTACCCCTGGCGTCGCGGATCTTTGGTAGCAACGACCTACTAGGCGAGTGGTCGCGCCTGACGAGGCCTGGGTACCAACGACACTTCGGTCCAGTCCACAGCTTGGGGCATAGACTTGTATCGATCCGTCTTCTTCGTCCAGCGCAGAGCAGAGTATCCCTGGATCAGAGAGTGCCCGACCCATCGGTCATCAACAATTTGTCGCGCCGCCGGAAGGTTCCTCAGCAATAGACCACCAAGAAACTGAGGCCAAGCCTCCTGTTCCAGGAGTGTGACCCAGTACCCATGGAAGGAGGAGCCTGAGTTGTAGACGACCCACGCGCCCGCCGCGCAGCTCTCCATGGTCTGCGAAACTTCGAGCGGGTTCGGGAGCCCGAGAAAGTCGACCATAGGGATGTGGGAAACGCGCTGCCCCAGCCTCACCCGAGAGTTCAGAGCCAGTTCTTCGTCCAATGCTAACCCGTCTTCCTGGTCCTCCAGCCACCCCTGGCAGACGACCTCGGAGATCGGGACGACAAATGTGCACCTCGGCTTGGGAACCCCTGGGGGACCAACGACATACCTACTGAACTCAAGCTCTAGTCGGTGATGGCCTTGTGCATGTAGGCCTTTGACAATTGCGAGCGGATGTCCTTCAGGGCTACCCATTGGCTCAGTGTACGTCGATTCCCGAAAGTAGCTGGTGGGTCCTTAGAGCGAAGTCGTCGGTCATGCCAGAAATGAAGTCGACAATCAGATGTGCTCGCAGGCCCCATTCCGCGTCCCCGCCCACGGGCTCGTCGAGGCCATTCAGTTGGTTGTTGTAGGCTTCAACGTAGGCTGGAGGAAGTAGGTCGAACAGCCGGCGCTCGAGTTGGAGCTTTCGATTCGTGACGGTCTTGGGGATCTTCACTCGATTCGAAACAAGCTGCTGGAACAGATTCCGTCTTAACCGTAAAAGAGGAGAGAAGTGGTCCAAGAGACCTGAAATCATGTGGTACCCGGCGAGTTCCAGCTTCTCGGCCTCCAATGAGCGAAACAGCCTCTTTGTCGCAACCACTTTCAGGCACTTCAGGAACACCCCGACGGGTTCCTCCTCGCTGAAGAGCTCCGGGAGTGAACCAGTCATGATTTGGTCGTGGGCTAACACGTACAACCGCGCAGCCTCAGCTTGTAAAGCACGCGAGACCTCCGCCTTGAAGTTGTAGAAGTTCTCCCGAAGTCTGTCGCTGTGGGCGACGTGTGGCTTCAACTCAAGCGACTTGTTCAGAAGACTCGCAGCACCCAGCAGAGCATGGTCCGCAGGCAGATCTTCCCTAGCGCTCCACTCCTCCGCTAGCTCGTAAAAGAAGTCAGCTGCTGTGATCACCCCCTGCTCAATACCGTCTTCGATGTCGCTCACACAGTAGGAAGCATCGTCCGCTGCCTCCATCAGATACACCGCAGGGTGTCGCCCATTACCCACCACAAGAGTCTTCCTCGCACTTTCAACAAGATCGGTCTCTGTGGCGAAGTATCCGGGCTTCTTATGGAGACCTTCACCAGGATCGCCGTTCGGATCGCGCAAATACTTAATGAAGGCGAGCAGTTGCGAGCAGGTGAGGTTCATTCCCTGGGCGAGCTTCAGCCCCTGCAACCTCGTGACGATTCGCAGCCCTTGAGGGTTGCCATCGAACTGGAGGAAATCCTGGAGGTAGGACGCCTTGAGCGCTTCCAACTCTTCAGACTCGATAGAGAGGCTGGCAACGTCTTCCCAGTTGTTTCGAAACCAATCCTGAATCGCTGCTTCCCCCAAGTGCCCAAAGGGGGGGTTACCGATGTCGTGCATCAGGCAGGAATTCTCGACGACCTGAACAAACGCAGGCACTAGTCCGGACTCGATCCACTCCTTGTCCTCAAGCTGAGTCGCGACCGCATCCGCGATTAGTCGGCCAATGTCCGCGACCTCAAGTGAGTGGGTAAGCCGACTCCTTACCGCTGCGTTCTCGACCAGCGAGAACACCTGCGCCTTTTGCTGGAGCCTTCGGAATGCGGGTGAGTAGACAATCCGAGACCTGTCGCTGGCAAACTCCCTGATAGTCGTCCGGCCGGAGACCGTTGATGTGAAGAGGCGCACTGGAGACAAGGCCTTCTTGTAGAATTCCCTTTCAGTCATGGCTACAGGATACCCACGAGGATTGTCTTCGCTAACCCTCTGTACTGCCTGCCCTTTCACGCTCCCTAAGACCCTGGCCAGGTTCCATGGGCGAGTAGCCCCTGGCGCACTGAGTGACGTCTTCCGCACCTTGGAAGCGAGCCCCCCGGCCCGCCGGAGCGAGCGGGCGCGGGGCAGCCGCAAGCGAGCCTCTTGGGGGTGAGCCCGAGCGGCTTTGCCGCGAACCCGAGGGGGTCTGGGACCGCGCGAGGCGCCTGCGAGCGGGCGCAGCCCGCGAGCGCGCAGCGCAGCGGCGCAGCCGCTGCGCGAGCCCCTTGGGGGTGAGCCCGAGCAATTCACTTGCTCGGGCGAGGGGGTCTGGGACAGACCCCCTGCATTGGAGACGAGGGGGCTCGAACCCCTGACCTACGGCTTGCAAAGCCGTCGCTCTCCCAGCTGAGCTACGTCCCCGGGAGGCCGTAGTGTAACCCCACGCGCACGGGGTGGGGCGGCACAAACGGAGCGAGGGCGGCCGTTGCGGCCGCCCTCGTTGGGGGTACCAGGATTCGAACCTGGGACCTCATCGTTATCAGCGATGCGCTCTAACCAGCTGAGCTATACCCCCCATGGGGACTGCCGAGTATAGCCCTCGGCCTGGGCGCGTCAATCCCCGCGCTGAGGAGCGGGCTGAGCGCGGGCGTCCTTCAGCAGGCGCTCCCACTGAAAGGCCGGCCCCGGGTCCTGCTTGTGGGTGCTCACGTGGTAGTGCCCGATCACGCCCCTGAAGCTGGCCAGCTCCTCGGGGGTCAGCACCCGCCACAGGATCTGGCCCTCGGCGTCGCGGGGCACCTCGAGGGGCATGCGGGGGAAGAGCTGGGCGAGCACGCCGACGAGCTTGCCGAGGGTCTCGTACTGAGCCTCGGTGAAGTCGTACTGGGCGTAAGGCTTGCCGTGGATCTCGCCCTCGATCGGATCCGGGCGGGCGGGGCGGGCGACGAAGCCCTGGGGCAGGTCGCCGGCGAAGGGGCCCAGGTCGAACACCGTGCCCGCGTCGTCCCGGGAGTAGGCGGCCTTGATCTTGTCGGTGGCGAGCACGCCCGGGTGCGCGATCTCGATCCCCACCGAGTGGTCGTTGGCGGCGCCGGCGTGCCGCGCGCGGGCGGTGAGGTCGAGGGTCTGATACAGGGTCCCGTCGAGGTCGAGGAGGAAGTGGCAGCTCAGGCCGCGCTGGTCGTGGAGGACCTTGAAGCAGTTGCGCGAGGTCCAGGCGGCGTCGTAGTGCACGACCACCTGGCTGACCTGCAGCGCGAGCAGCTCCGGGGTCCAGCCGCGGGCGGCCACGACCTCGGCCACCATCGGCTCGACGCGGCGGCGGCCCCCGGCGGAGTAGCGGTTGGGGGTCTCGCAGCCGGGGGCGGGGGCGGTGGGCAGCGCGTCGTCGCTGAAGTGGCAGGTCTCGCTGTAGCCGTCGTAGCCGCCTTCGTCCTTCCAGGTGACCACCGGGGCGCCGATGTCGAAGGACTCCCCGGCCACGATGATCGAGGTCCCGGGGGCAGCGGGGGCGAGGTCCGCCTCGCGCGCGTCGTCCTCGGGGGGCGCCTGCTGGTCCTTGGAGGTGCAGCCCGGGGCGACGCACGCCAACGTCACGACCAGAGCAGCGGCCAGGCTGAGCTTCACGGGGACCTCCTCGAGGGGCGCATTCTACGAGCCCTCAGTCCACCGAGTAGGGCAACAGGCCCACCGCGAACCCGGTCGCGTTCACCGTGCGCCGCTCGGGGTCGGGCTCGAGGGCCTCCTCGATCAGCGCGATCAGGCCCGGCGAGAGGTGCAGCTCGCGCACGAGGTAGGAGAGGTCCGGGGGCCGGCCCTCGAGCTTGACCGCGGTCAGCTGCTCGCCGGTCTCGGCGTAGGGGCGGCGGCCGCTGAGCGCCTCGTAGAGCATCACCCCGAGGGCGTAGAGGTCCGAGCGCTCGGTGATCTCGCCGCCGCGGATCACCTCCGGGGCGACGTAGGCGAGGGTCCCGCCGCGCTCGCCGCCCTGGCGCCCGGCGAGGCCGAAGTCGATGAGGATCGGCCCGTTGGGGCCGAGGACCACGTTGGACGGCTTGAGGTCGCCGTGGATCACCCCCTTGGCCGCGAGGTGCGAGAGCGTGCCCGCGATCTGGCGACACACCCGCGCCGCCTCGGGGGCGGGCAGCGGCCCGCGCGCCAGCCGCTCGGCGAGGGTCTCGCCCTCGATCAGGTCCATGGCGTAGTAGGTGCGCCCGCCGTCGGAGCCCACCTCGCGCACACCGACCACGCCCATCACCTCGCCCAGCGAACGCAGCAGCTCGGCCTCGGCCAGCAAGCGGTCGATGGCCTCTTGGGGCGCCGACGGGGTCAAGGCCTTGAGCACGCAGGGGGTCTCGTCGTCCTTGCGCCGCGCGCGGAGGGTCACGGCCTGGGCGTTGCGCCCCAGCTCGCCGGTGATCGTGTAGCGCTCCCAGGGCGGCCCCTCGGCGTTGCTCCGCCGGCGGAGGAAGAGCGCGACCCGATCGCGGAGCTCGAGCATGTCCACCGGCTTGGGCAGGTAGTCGTCGGCGCCGGCCTCGTAGGCCTTGGCGACGTCGTCGAGCCCCTCCCGCGAGGAGACCACGATCACCGGGAGCCGGATCCGCTCGTGCGACTCGCGCAGCTTCGCGCAGAGCTCGACGCCGCTGAGGCCGGGGAGCACGACGTCGGTGACCACCAGGTCCGGACAGCGCTCGGCGACCGCCGCCAGGCAGTCCTCGGCGCACTCGAACAGCGCCAGCTCGGCGGAGAGGGTGTGCAGACCCCGGCGCAGCTGCTCGCGGGTGGCGGGGCTGTCCTCGACCAGGTAGATCAGCGCGCTCATCGGTTGCGCAGCGCCTCCCGCAGGTCGGGGTCGTCCTCCAGCGGCCCCAGCTCGGGCACGCCCTCCAGCTGGGCGTCGCGCAGGCTGCCCTGGCGGATCAGGATCAAGAGCCGGGCCTTGGCCGCGTCCAGGTCCCCCCCCAGCGCGTCGAGGCAGGCGCGCCAGTAGCTCGCCAGCTGGCCGCTGGGCAGCAGCCGGTCGGCCTCGAACAACGCCGCGCGGGCCTCCTCCAGCCGCCGCAGCCGGATCAGGCTGGCCGCGATGTAGGCCTGGGTCACGTAGGAGCGCCCGCGGCAGCGGCGCTGCGCCCGCTCGAACCAGTCCAACGCCCGGGCGTAGTCGCGCGAGCGGAAGTGGAGGTAGCCCTCGAGGAACCAGCCCACGGCGAAGTCCGGGCGCTCGTCGCGCAGCGCCTGGACCCCCTGCCCCAGCAACGGAAACAGCTGGGGGAAGCGCAGCATGCGCTCCTCGATCTCCCAGTAGCGCGCGGTCATCCGCGGGTCGAGCTCGGAGGCCACGAACAGGTCGGCGATCGCCCCGGCGAGCTGGTCGGCGCCGTGCTCGATCCGGCTGCTGGAGCGCACGCTCCAGCCCTGGGCCGAGCGCGGGTCGGCGGCGATACCCCGGTTGGCGAAGTGGGTGGCCTCGCGCTCGCGGTCCCGCCGCTGCAGCTCCTCGGCCGCCGTGTTGAACACCAACGCCCGGCGCGGGTCGCGGTGCCCCTCGTAGAACAGCTCCACCGAGCGCTCGATCGCCGCGGGCAGGGCCTCGCTCCCCATGGCCCGCAGCAGCTGCACCCGCAGGGTCGCGGGGGCGTGGCGCGGCGGCCCCAGGCGCTGCTCGCGGTCGAGGTCGGCGAGGGCGTCGGCGTGGCGCCCGAGGGCCGCCAGGCAGCGCGCCCGCTCGAGCAGCAGCTCGGACTCGTCGCGCGGGCTCCAGCTCCCCGAGCTCAGCGCCTCGTTCATCATCGCCAGCGCCGCCTGCGGCTCATGCTGCAGGTCGCGCTCGATGGCCGCCAGGCTGAGCAGGGCGCGCACGCGGTGGGGGTCCTGCTCGGCGAGCTCGGCGTAGTGCTCGGCCGCGAGCTCGAAGCGCCCCTGCAGGTAGAGCATGCTCGCCAGGTAGGCCCGCGCCTCGAGGTGGTTGGGGTCGAAGGCCAGCGCCCGGTCGAGCCAGATCCGCGCCGACTCCAGCTCCCGCGCCCAGTCGAAGCTGCGGTTGCCCTCGATGGCGCGCAGCAGGCGCACGAAGAACCGCCGTCCCTGGGCGCTGCACTGCTCGGCGAGCTCGAGGGTGTCGGTGCTCAGGGTGTGCAGCAGCAGCTCGATCCGCTGGTTGGTGCGCACGTGCTGCTGCTGGTCGGCGAGGGCGTCGGGGTCGGCCAGCTCGAGGCGCAGGCGATAGCGGTAGCCGTAGGCCGCCGAGCGCTCGGGCGCCGCCTCGATCGCCGCGTCGAGCTGGGTCCGCGCCTGCTCCAGGTGGCCCCGCGCCCAGGCCACGCGCCCCAGGCCGACGTAGCCCGGGTAGCGCCCGCCCGGGAGGTCGAGCAGGGCGCGGAAGTGGCCCTCGGCCTCGTCCAGCAGCCCCTCGCCGAGGGCGAGGTGCGCCAGGGCGCAGCGCGGCGCGAGCGCGTCGGGGGCGAGCTGGAGCGCGGTCTCGAAGCTGCGACGGGCCTTCCGCGGGTAGGGGCGGCGCTTGAGCAGCGCCAGCCGCCCGAGCAGGGTCCAGGCGTTGGCGCGGTCGGCCGGCGAGAGATCGTCCCCCGAGAGCGCCACCCGCAGGTCGGCCTCGGCGCCGGTGTCGGCGAACGCGTTCGCCTGGGGGTCGTGCACGAGGAAGCGCACGCGGCCCCGCAGCAAGCGCGCGTGGGTCAGCCCCTCGGCCCGGTCGAGGTCCTGCAGCGCCTGGTTGTAGTCCTTGGAGGCGACCTCGACCTCGGCCCGCAAGGCGTAGGCCTCCGGGTCGCCCGGGTCGCGCCGGATCGCGGCGTCGGCGACCTCGCGCGCCTCGGCGACCTTGGCCTGGCGGAGCAGCGCGCGGCAGAGGCCGAGCCGCGGGCGAGGGTCCTCGAGCAGCAGCCGGCTGGCCTCCTCCAGCAAGGCCACCGCCTCGGCCACCTCGCCGTCGGCCAGGCGCGCCTCGCCCAGGGCCAGCACCGCCAGCGGGTAACGGCCCCCCACGAGGTCGGCCTGGCGCGCGTCCTCGATCGCGGGCGGGAGCCTGCGCAAGGCCTCCGCCAGCTTGCCCTCGCGGTGCAGGAGCAGCCCCTCGGCGAGGGCCGCGCGCGGGTCGCTGGGGTCGACCCGCGACGCCGCGCGGAAGTCGGCCAACGCCTGGCTGTGCTTGCCCTGGCTCTCGAGCAGCGAGCCCCGGGTCATCAGCGCGGCGGCGTTGCTCCGCTGGAACTCCAGCGCCCGGTCGAGCTCGCGCAGCGCCCCGGAGACGTCGTCGCGCGCGAGGAGCAGGTTGGCCTTGCGCAGGTGCGCCTCGGCGTCGCTGGGCCAGAGCGCGATCGCGTGGTCGAGCACGCGCTCGGCGTTGGGCATGTCGCCGGCCTCTTCGTAGCGGATCGACTCCAACACCAGCTCGCCGGCCCGCCAGCGCCGCGAGGCGGTCCGCGCGAGCCACCCCGCGCCGACCGCGAGGAACGCGGCGACCACGCCGATGGTCAGCGGCGCGCGGTAGCGGCGCAGCCGCCGCGCGAAGCGCCGCACCCGACCCAGGGGCCGCGCGAGGGTCGGCTCGCCGCGGAGGAAGCGCCCGAGGTCGTCGGCGAAGGCCTGGGCGCTCGGGTAGCGGCGGCCGGGCTCGCGCTCGAGGGCGGTCTCGATCACCCCCGCCAGGGCCAGGGGCACGTCGGGGCGCAGTGCGCGCAGCGGCGGGGGGTCGTGCTTGACCAGGCGGTCGAGGACCTGGGCCGTGTCCACGCAGCCCTCGAAGGGGGCGCGGCCGCTGAGGGCCTCGTAGAGGGTGACCCCCAGGCTGTAGATGTCGGTGCGCGCGTCGCAGGGCTCGCCCAGCGCCTGCTCCGGCGACATGTAGAGCGGCGTCCCGACGATCGTCCCCGCGCGGGTCAAGGCCACGTCCTGGCCCCGGCGGGCGAGGCCGAAGTCGGTGAGCACCGGGCGCCCGTCGCCGCGGAGCAGCACGTTGTCGGGCTTGACGTCGCGGTGCACGATCCCGGCGCCGTGGGCGCAGGCCAGGGCCTCGGCGATCTGCCGCCCGAGCTCGGCCGCGACGCTGGGGACCAGGCGCCCGTCCTGGTCGAAGGCCGCGCGCAGCGAGCGCCCCTCGACCAGCTCCATCGCGAAGTAGAGCACCCCGCGGTCCTCGCCGATGTCGTAGATCGGCACGATCCCCGGGTGCCGCAGCGAGGCGGTGGCCTCGGCCTCGCGGCGAAAGCGCTCGCGCGCGGTGCCCACGATCCCCTGGGCCCGGGGCAGGACCTTGAGCGCGACCCGCCGCCCGAGGCCGACCTGCACGGCCTCGTAGACGACGCCCATCGCCCCCCGCCCGAGCTCCCGCTGGAGGCGGTAGCTGCCCAGGGTCTCCTGGTAGGGGATCGGCGGCAGCTCCTCGACGTCGCTGCGGGTGTCCTGGACCGTGTGGGGGTGGGTCTTGCGCTCGACCAGCTTCCGCCAGTTGGCGGGGTCGAGGCCCGCGCGCTCGAAGAGCAGCTCGCGCAGGGAGACGTCGAGGCCGTCGCGCCGCTGGCGGCGGCGCTCCTGCCGGCACTCCTCGAGGTCCTCGGCGCGGACAAACCCTTCGGCCACCGCACGTTCGGCGAGTCGCTCCTCGCTCTGGTCCATGACCGTCCAGTTTACCCGCGCGTCCTGAAATCCCATGCTGGAAAGGGCGCAGGCCGGGTGCTAAAACCTGTCTCTCCAGTTGCCCGGTGGTGTAATCGGTAACACAGGAGTTTTTGGTACTTCTATTCCAGGTTCAAGTCCTGGCCGGGTAAATACAGTCAGCTCAGTCACCTGCTCGCGTGCACGCACGCGGGCCACAGACCGCGGGTGACCACGACGGCTCGAAGCCGCCGCCCCCCGCGTTCGTTCGTCTTGGGGTCCTTGGTGTCGCTCGCCGCAATCATCCTCGCTGCTGGTCGCTCCCGTCGGATGCAGTCCGACGTGCCGAAGGTCTTGCACCCGGCGCTCGGGTTGACCCTCGTCGAGCACGTGGCGCGCGCGGCCGTCGAGGTCGGAGCGACCAAGCTGGTGGTCGTCGCCAGCCCCAGCAACCGCGAGGCGATCGCCGCGACCCTCGAGCCCTGGGCCCAGGCAGCCGGGGTCGACTTCGACGTGGCGGTCCAGACCGAGCCCAAGGGCACCGCCCACGCGGTGCAGGCAGCCGAGGAGGCCCTCGCCGACTTCAGCGGCAACGCGCTGATCCTCAACGGCGACGTGCCCTGCATCAGCCCCGCCTCCCTGCAGGCGCTGATCGACGCCCACCAGGGCGGCGTGACCCTGCTCTCGGGCCGGATGCACGACCCCTTCGCCTACGGCCGGATCCTGCGCAAGGACGGCCGGCTGGAGACCATCGTCGAGGAGAAGGACGCCGACGAGGCGACCAAGGCGATCCAGGAGATCAACGTCGGCGTCTACTACGTCGACCTCCCTCAGGCCTTCGACTGGCTGCGCGCGGTGCAGCCCTCGCCGACCACCGGCGAGCTCTACCTGACGATGATCGTCGAGCGGGCGCGCGCGGCCGGGGCCGCCGCCGCCGCCGTCGAGGCCGCGACCCCCGAAGACATGCTGGGGGTCAACACCCGCGAGCAGCTGGCCGAGGTGATCGCCGCCCTCCGCGCGCGGGTCAACCGCAAGCACATGCTCAACGGCGTGACCCTCGTCGACCCCGCCAGCGCGTTCATCGACGTCCGCGCGGAGATCGGGCGCGACGCGCGGATCGAGCCCTTCGTGGTGATCCAGGGCGCGACCCGGATCGCCCCCGGCGCGGTGATCGGCCCCTTCGCCCACGTGCGCGGCGACAGCGTGATCGGCGCCGCGGCCCGGGTGGGGAACTTCGTCGAGGTCGTGCGCAGCACCGTCGGGCCGCGCGCGCGGGCGCTGCACCTGGCCTACGTCGGCGACGCCACCGTGGGCGAAGACGCCAACCTCGGCGCGGGGGTGGTCTTCGCCAACCACGACGGCGAGCGACACCACGCCTCGGAGGTCGGCCCGGGGGCCGCCCTCGGCGCGAACACCGTGCTGGTCGGCCCCGCCTCCGTCGGCGCTGGCGCGCGCACCGGCGCGGGCGCCGTGGTCACGCAGACGGCGGTGCCCGCCGGAGAAACCTGGGTCGGGGCCCCCGCCTCGCCGATCTCGCGAGGTGTCCGGTGACTCCGTTCTCCCCGGCCAACGCGCCGATGCTGCTCTTCTCGGGCAACTCCAACCGCAAGCTCTCCGAGGCCATCGCCGGCTACCTCGGCGTCTCCCTCGGCAGCTGCGAGGTCGGCCGCTTCCCCGACGGCGAGGTGCGGGTCAAGTTCAAGGCCGACGTGCGCGGCGCCGACGTGTTCCTGATTCAGTCGACCTGCACCCCGGTCAACGACCACCTGGTCGAGCTCCTGATCATGGCCGACGCGCTGCGCCGGGCCTCGGCCGCGCGGGTCACCGCCGTGATCCCCTACTTCGGCTACAGCCGCCAGGACCGCAAGGACGAGGGCCGCGTCCCGATCACCGCCAAGCTCGTGGCGGACCTGCTGCAGGCCTCGGGGATCAACCGCGTGGTGACCCTCGACCTGCACGCCGCCCAGATCCAGGGCTTCTTCAACATCCCCGTCGACCACCTCTACGCCTCGCGGGTGTTCACCAAGTACGTGCGCCAGCTCGAGCTGCCCGACCTCGTGGTCGCCAGCCCGGACGCCGGCGGCATGAAGCAGGCCTGGGGCTACAGCAAGCGCCTCGACGCCTACCTGGCCGTGGTCGAGAAGCGCCGCATCAGCGGGGAGGACGTCGAGGTCGGCTTCGTGATCGGCGACGTGGCCAACAAGAACGTGGTGATCATCGACGACATGATCAGCACCGGCGGCAGCGTCTCGAAGGCGGCGCAGCTGCTCAAGGACAAGGGCGCGCGCAAGGTGTTCGTGATGGCGACCCACGCGATCTTCTGCGGCCGCGCGGTCGAGAAGCTGCGCAGCGCCCCCTTCGAAGAGATCATCGTGACCGACACCATTCCGGTGACGGCGAACATCGAGCGCCTGAAGGTGCTCTCGGTGGCCGAGCTCCTCGGAGAGGCCGTCCACCGGATTCACACCAACAAGTCCGTGAGCACGCTCTTCCAGCGCCTCTAGCCCAGCGGACCTTCACCCTCGAGGTGAGCCAAAAGGAGTTCCGACATGAACCTCGACACCCCGATCAAAGCGCGCACGCGCACCGAGCGCGGCACGCGTCACTGCCGCAGGCTCCGCCAGCAAGGCGAAGTCCCGGCCACGCTCTACGGCGTGCTCTACGACGGCGACCAACGCACCGAGGTCTCGCAAGACATCGCGGTCAGCGCCTACGACCTCTACAAGCTGATCGAGGACGGCGTGCAGTTCGTCACCGTGCAGCACGACGGCAAGCCGCAGAAGGCCGTGATCAAGTACGTCCAGCGTGACACCTTCGGAGACGACGTCCTGCACGTCGACTTCAAGGCGATCCAGGACGACCGCCCCGTGACCGTGCCCATCGAGCTGACCGTCAAGGGCGTCGCCAAGGGCGTCAAGGACGGCGGGCTGCTCAAGATCGCGCTGCGCCGGATCATGCTCACCAGCCTCCCGGGCAAGATGCCCGAGGTGGTCGAGATCAACGTCGAGCCCATGGAGGTCAACGAGCGGATCCTGGTCCGCGACCTGAACCTCGGCGACGGGGTGAGCCCCGCGTCCCCCGGCGATCAGCTCGTGGTGCACATCATGCCGGGCCGCGGCATGAAGGGCAAGCTCCCCAAGAAGACCGACGAGGGCGCCGAGAGCGCCGAGACCCCCACAACCGAACAGCCAGCTGCCGCCGCGGCTGAGTAAGCCAACCGGCGAAGGAGTAAGAAATGACTGAAGACGCGACCGCTGTCGCCGGCGCCGAGGCGCACGCCGACAGGGAGGAGAGGAAGGAGCCGGAGGTCTTCGTCCCCCAGCTCCCCGTCCTCGACGAGGAGACCGAGAAGGCCACCCGGCTCTACGAGCTGATGCTCATCTTCGATCCCGCTGAGGCCAGCCGCACCTGGGACAAGCTCGTCGAGTGGGTCGAGGGGCTGATCAAGGACCGCCTCAAGCAGCACGTGCTGCGCGTGGACAAGTGGGCCGACAGCCGCAAGCTGGCCTACGAGATCAACGGCCTCAAGCGGGCCACCTACATGCTGGTGTGGTTCAAGGCCGAGCCGTCGACCACCGCCGAGCTGGAGCAGCAGCTCCGCCTCGAGGAGCGGGTCCTGCGGCACATGCTGCTGACCCACGACAGCGAGCCGCCCGGCGTGGGCCAGTCGGCTGAAGACTTCGAAGCCGCGGCTCCCCCGCCGCCGGAACGCTACTAGGAACACAGGAGAGACACATGGGACGCGATCGTGATACCAAGCGGCGCCGCCGCATTCGCCGGATCGACTTCGTGGACTACAAGGACGTACCCACGTTGAAGAAATTCCTCAGCGCCAACGGCAAGATCCACTCGCGCAAGCGCAACATGACCGACGCCAAGACCCAGAACAAGGTCCAGGCTGCGATCAAGCGCGCGCGATTCATGGGCTTGCTCAGCTACACCAACTAGGAGGCACCGATGCGCCTGTTGCTACGCGAACGAGTGAAGGGGCTCGGTGCCCCTGGAGACGTCGTCGACGTCCAAAACGGCTACGGCCGCAACTACCTGATCCCGCAGCTTCTCGCCGTGCCGAACACGCCCGAGAACCGCCGCTACGTCGAGGCGGAGCGTCTGCGCTGGATCCAGCACGAGGCCAAGCGGAAGGAGCTGGCAGAGATCGCCGCGGGCGCGCTGAAGAACGCGCTGCTGCAGGTCTTCATGCGCGCTCAACCCGACGGCACCCTCTACGGCTCGGTCAACCGCGCCGTGGTCCAGAAGGTGATCTCCGAGCAGGTCAAGGTCGAGGTCGAGGAGAAGTGGATCAACCTCGGGACGCCGATCAAGAAGATCGGCGACTACGACGTGACCGTCTCGCTGCCCACCGACGACGACGTCGCCTTCAAGCTGACCGTCCTCCCCGAAGGGGAAGAGGACGACTGAGGCGGCCTCGCAGCCGACACCGCCAGCACCCCGCCCCTGAGCGGGGTGCTGTGCGTGTGGGGCGGCTCGCGGTCACTGCAGGCGCTGCAGGCGATCGCGGGCCAGCCGCCCCCACAGCGAGTCGGGCTCGAGCTCCACGGCCCGCCGATACCAGTCGCGGCACTCCGCGCGGCGCTCGCGCCTCAAGAGCTCGCCCAGCACGAAGGCCACCCCGGCCTTCTCCGGGGCCCGCTCGGCGAGGGCCCGCCCCTCCTCCTCGGCCAGCGGATCGCCGCTCTCGACCAGGCAGCGCAAGCGCACGAACGCCCAGTCGTAGTGCTCGCGCAGCTCGCCCTCGACCCGCTCGAGGTCGGCCAACGCCGCGTCGTAGCGGCGGAGCAGGAGCAGCGCCGTGGCCCGGTTGAAGTAGGTCCAGCCCATCCCGTCGTCCCCCAGCAGGGCGCGGTCGAAGTCCTCCAGCGCCAGCTCGGGCTGCTGCAGCCCCATCCGCGCCATGCCGCGGGCGCCGTAGGCCTCGTGGGACTCGGGGTCGACCTCCAGCGCGCGCTGGGCGTAGTCGAGGGCGCGCTCGGGGTCGCGCTCCTGGCTGGCGATGAGGCTCATGTAGGTCAAGCCCACCAGCGAGCGCGGGTCGTGCTCCAGCAGGCGCTCCGCCGCGGCCTGCGCCGCGTCCCCGCGCCCGAGTTCGTAGTTCGAGCCCACCTCGACCCGCAGCGCGGCGGGCTGCCCCGGGTCCTCGACGAGCACCGCGCGGGCGAGGAGCAGGGCCGCCTCGTAGTCGCCGAGCTCCATCTGCGCGGTCGCCTCGGCGGCCCGCGCCTCGAGGTCGTCGGGGTCCTCCGCCAGCCGCGCGCGCGCCAGCGCCAGCAGCTCCGCGCCGGAGACCCCGTCCTCGACGATCAGCGCGAAGGGGTCCCCCAGCGCGACGGGCTCCGCGGCCGGCGCGGGGTCGGCCCCGGTCCCCCAGCTCGCCCACGCCGCCGCGCCCAGGGCCAGGCCCAGCGCGCCCAGCGCCGCGAGCAGCCCCACGCTGGGCGCGCGACGCCCCGGCCGCCAGCCCTGGTGCAGCGCGTCGCGCAGCGCGGCGGCGAAGGCGCGGGCGTCCGCCGGTCGCTGGTCCTGCTCGAGCCTCAGGGCGCGGAGGCACACCGCCTCGACGGCAGGGGGCACCTCCGGCGCCAGCTCCCGCGGACGGCGGAAGCTCCCCGCCTGGAGCTTGGCGACGAGGCCGAGCACCGTCTCGGCCTGGAAGGGGGTGACCCCGGTCAGCGCCTGATAGAGCAGGACGCCCAGCGCCCACACGTCCACCTGGGGGCGCTGGCTCACCTGCTCCGCGGCGAACTGCTCGGGCGCCATGTACTCCGGCGTCCCCAACCAGGCGCCGGTGCGGGTCAAGCGGTCCACGTCCTCGTGGGTCGCGAGGCCGAAGTCGATCACCCGCACCACACCGCTGGGGTCGACGAGGATGTTGGCCGGCTTGAGGTCGCGGTGCACCACGCCCTGCGCGTGGGCGTAGCCCACGGCCTCCGCCGCCTCGAGCACGAGCTCCACCCGCCGCTGGGGCGCGGACTCGTCCCAGGCCTCCCGCAGGGTCCGCGCTCGCGGCACGAGCTCGTAGAGCACGAACGGCCGGCCCTCGACCCGACCCGTCCCCCGCAGAGCGACGATCCCGGGGTGGTCCAGGTCGGCCACCAGCCGCGCCTCACGCTGCAGGCGGGCGGCCCGCGCCTCGCGGAGGAGGATCTTGAGCGCGTAGAGCTCGCCCCGGTAGCGCACGCGGAACACCTGCCCCATGCCCCCGCGCCCGAGCTCGCCCTCCACGGCGAAAGGCCCGATGTGCCTCGCCGCCGGAGCCTCTGGAGGCAGGGCGGACCCGGTCTCCTCGAGCGCCGGGTGGAAGTTCCAGGTGAGCTCGTTCACCCCCGCGAGCTCAAGGGGGGAAGGAGGCCAGCGCCCCGAGGTGCGAGTTGAGGCTGCGCTTGGTGGTGTCGGTCAGGCGCGGAAAGCGCTGGAGCATGCCCTGCAGAGACGCCCCCAGCTCGTTCATCGCCGCCTTGGCCTCCTTCGAGTTTCGCACCCGCGCGTAGTCGGCCTTGCCGGCGGCGACCTGGGTGAAGGCGGCGTCGATCAGCGACTTCTGGGTCGAGACCCCGGAGAGGAGGGTCGCCCGCACCGAGCTCATCGTCGTGTCGCTCGGCCGCGGGAGGCTGTTGAACGCGCGGACCAGCGCGCCCATGTCGCGCTTGTAGTCCGCGGCGGCCTGGGTCACGTCGCCTCCGCGCTTGAGCGCGGCGACGGCGCGCGCCTTGACCAGCGCCGCCTGCGCCACGTAGGCCATCCCGTGGTTGACGAACTGGCGGAACTTCCCCGGCACGTCGGCGAGGCTGCGCGGGTTGGGGAGCGGGACGAGGGCCTGGGGGTAGGGGGCCTCGCGGGGCGGCGACTCCAGCGACTCGGGGTAGATGTTGGTGAAGGCCACGTGCCCGTAGTCGTCCTCGGGCTCGCCCTCGGCCACCGGCTGCTGCGGCTGCGCCGGGGTCGACGCCTTCGCGTCGACGAACGTCTTGATGTAGGGCAAGAGCTGGGGGTAGTTCCGCGAGCGAAAGCGCACGACCCCGTCGGGGGAGACGAGCACGAAGACGGCGAACAAGTCCTTGGCCGCCTCGAGGTGCTCGGCGCTGCCCAGCCACAGCTCCACGTTGCGCTTGCGGGTGTGGCCGAAGTGCTCCGCCCACTCACCCGCCTCCTTCACCGTCGGCGGCGTCTTGCCGTCGGGGCCGGTGAGCAAGAGCTGCACCACGAGCAGGTCCTCGTGGTCGGGGGAGACCCCGGCGAAGCGGCCGAGCTGAGTCTGGAGGTTGCCCACCTTGGGCTGAGGCTCGACCCCGCCGAAGCCGCCGCGCTCGTGCCCTCCGGCGAAGGCCTGCGAGTAGGGGTGCTGCATGCCGGCCAGCTCGATCAGCACGACCTTCCCCCGCAGCGCGCGGGTCGAGACCGGGCGCCCGAAGGCGTCGCGGAACCCCGCCACCGAGAGCGGCTCGTCCTTCTGGGGCGGCCAACCGCTGGCAACGGCGGGCCGGCCGGAGCTGCTCCCTCCACCCCCCGCGGGCAGCCCGGCGAGCTCCTCCCGGGCCTGGCTGACCACGGCGGGGTCGCTGTCCTGGAGCGCGAGCTCGAACTGCTGCCGCGCGCGCTCGAAGTCCCCCTCGCGGGCCCGCTGCCGCCCCATGTCGAGGGCGGTCCGCCCAGGGCTGGTGCGCTCGATCTTCTTGATCAGCTTCCGCGGCACGGGCACGCGCCCACCCGGGGTGCGGAGCACGACCTCCTGGTCGCTCTCCTTGACGATCTTCCCTTGGATCCGGCGTCCGTTCTTCAGGTAGACGGTGTCCGCCGCGGCGACGCCCGCGGCCAACAGGCACGCCGCGAGGCTCAGCCAGAGTGTGCGCATCTCGCCTCCTCGGTCTCATGGGGGGCCTCTCCGAGGCCCCCTCGCCTGGTCTCAGGGGGCCTCTCCGAGGCCCCCTCGCCCTCGCAGCAGAGCTGCTCGGGCTCACCCCCAACGGGCTGAGGGCTCTTGCCTGGGAGTGTGTCGACGGAATCCGCGGCGCGCAATCGGTTTGCATTGCGCACCGCGTGATTTGGCTGCATGGTGAGGGTGCACTGTGGCTGAATCATTTAGCACGAACGCCTCGGGCGACGGACACACCGTAGAGCTCCCCGCTGTCCCCAGCCGGGGCGGCGGCAAGCGGGGCCGTCCGTTCGGCGACTACGTCGTCGAGCGCGAGGTCGCGCGCGGTGGAATGGGGATCGTCTACCGCGCGACCCGCAAGTCGGACGGCGCGGTCGTCGCGCTGAAGATCATCAAGCAGGGCCCCCAGGCGAGCCCGCGCCAGGTGCGGCGCTTCCAGCGCGAGACCGAAGCCGCGCGGATCCTCGAGCACCCTGGGATCGTGCGGATCTACAAGGTCGGCTGCTCCGAGGGCTACCACTTCTACACCATGGAGCTCGTCGAAGGCGAGAGCCTCTACGCGCTGCTCAAGCGCAAGCAGCGGCTCGAGGTCAAGGACGCCATCGAGATGGTCGCGCTCTCGGCCGAGGCCGCCCACTACGCCCACGAGATGGGCGTCGTGCACCGCGACCTCAAGCCGGCGAACATCCTCCTGACCCTGGACGGCAAGCCCAAGCTCACCGACTTCGGCCTGGCGAAGCGGGTCAGCGACAAGTCGCACCTCCGCCGCACCGACCACGTGGTGGGCACGCCCTACTACATGCCCCCGGAGCAGGCGCGGGGCGACATGGACCTCGACCGCCGCGCCGACGTCTACGCCCTCGGCGTCATCCTGTTCGAGCTGCTGGCCCTGCGGGTGCCGTTCCAGGGCACGACGAGCATGGAGGTCTACCAGCACGTGCTCAACAGCGAGCCGCCCTCGCTGCGCGAGCTCGACCCGCGGGTCGACGAGTCGCTGGAGCGGATCGTGTTCCAGACGATGGCCAAGGGCCTCAACGACCGCTACGCCACCGCCCTCGAGTTCGCCCAGGACCTGCGCCGCTACCTCGCTGGCGAGCCGGTCAAGGCCAAGGCGCCCGCCTGGGTGCGCAAGCGCTCTCGCGAGCTGCGCCGCCGGATCGCGCTCTGGGGCTCGGTGGTCCTCGTCGCGGCGGGGGCCACGGCCGGGGTGCTCTACTCGCGCACCCCTCCGGAGCCGAGCACGCCCCCGGCCGTCGACGAAGACGCGATCGCGGCGGAGACCAAGCGCCGCGAAACCCTCGAGGCTGCCGACGCGCTGCTCTCGGGGCTCCTCGAGCAGCGGTCCCTCGAGGGGCTGAGCGCCGCCGAGGGCAAGTTGACGAAGGTGGAGCAGGCGGTCGCGCTCCTCGCCGAGGGTGGCGAAGGCTGGGTCGAGCGCAGCAAGGTCCTCGACGCCAAGCGTCGGCTCGCCTCGGCGCGGCTGGCGGTCGCGCGAGGGCTGATCCAGGGCCCCGGAGCCGACTGGAGCGCGATCGCGGACCAGCTGGGCGAGCTCGACGGCGAGGACACCGCGCTGGAGATCCTCGAGGCGCAGGCCCTCGTCGGCGCCGACCGCCTGGACGATGCCGCGGCGCTGCTGGAGGACGTCCTCGAGCGCGACCCCTACGCCCAGGAGGTCGCGCTGGCGCAGGTCGAGCTGCAGCTGTGGCGAGGCGAGGGGCAGGCCGCTCGCAGCGCGCTGAAGACGCTGCTGACCCAGGACCCCGACTCCCCGCGAGGGCTCCAGCTGTCGACCCACGTCGAGCTGCGGCGGGGCTCGCTGCGCGAGGCCCTCTCGCACCTGGACGCGTGGAGCCGCAGCGCCGCGGGGGACCTCGAGGTGCACTGGCTGCGGGCGCAGATCGCCTGGGAGGCCGGCGAGACCGGGCTGCTGCGGGTGGCGCTCAAGCGGCTGCCCACCGGCCAACCGCCCCAGCTCGCCGCGGAGGCTGCGCTGAAGCTGCTCGAGGGCGACCCGGCCGGAGCGCTCACCGGGTTCCAGGCGGCGCTGAAGGCCGACCCTGGGCTGGCCCCGGCGACCCTCGGCGTGGCGACCGCGCAGCACGCCCTCGGGCAAGACGAGGCCGCGCTGGCGACCCTCGACGCCCTCGCCAAGCGCACAGACCCGCGAGGCCGGTGGCTGCGCTCGCGGGCGCTGGCCACCAGCGGTCGGCTGCAGCTGGTCCCCGCCTGGAACGAGCTGCACCAGGGCGACGGCTCCGCCAGCGCCGAGCGCGCTGAGGCGCTGTTCGCCCGCGCGCGCGAGGCCGCCCCGGTAGCCGCCCAGGCGTTCCGAGGGGGGCTCGAGCTGGCCTGGATCCGCGGCGACGTGGACGCCCTCGAGGGCAGCCTCGACGCGGTCCGGACCCACCTCGGCCTGTCCCCCGTCGACCCCTGGGCCGAGAGTCAGCCCGACGCCGAGCCTGGGCTCGGTTGGCTCTCCTGCTGGGAGGGCGAGCTCCACCGCCTGCGCGGAGACGGGAAGGCGGCGCGCCGGGCCTTCGGCCAGGTTCGCAGCGGACCGAGCGCGGTGTGGGCCTCCGCCGGGCGCGAGGCCTCGAGCGAGGGCACCGTGCGCCTCGAGGGTCCGCGCGGCGCGGCGCCGGCGTGGCTGGCCCCGATCCTCACGCACACCCCCTCGGTGTTCCCCCGCGACGAGCTCGCCCGCCGCGCGCGCGCCGGGGAGTGGGAGTCCGTCGCGGCGGCGCTGCAGACCCTCGCTCAGGCCCCGGCGCCGCGGGCCGCCGCGAGCCGCTGGCTGGCCATGCTCCAGCTCGGCGAGCCGGTGCCCGAGCTCGTCGACGCCCCCGAGATCCCCGAGGCCCTGCGCGACCCCGCCGCCGGGGCCAAGCTGCTCCTGCGCTCGCTGGAGGCGCAGGAGGTGGAGTGGGCGAGCCTCGCCCGCGCCCTCGCCGCCCGCGCCGAGGGCGACTCCGCCCGGGCCCTCGAGCTGGCCCTGCGCGACGCCGAGGAGCGCCCCACGGCGATGGGCTGGCGGCTGGTCTCGGAGCTCAAGCGCGCCGCGGGTGATGCTGCCGGCGCAGACGAGGCCGCCCAGCGAGCCGAGAGCCTCGACTCCCAACGGCGTTAGCACCTCCCCCGATCTTGGGAAGCGCTTTCCCGCCTCGCGCGCGCCCCCGCGCCCTGCCGCGACCCGCTTCCCGTTGCGCGCCCACGACTTCGGCGGACTCCCAAAAAGGACGTTGGGGAACGGGCTCGGGCCTTGCTAACCTCCCCGACCTAAAAGGTGGAGCAATGAAGAAACTACTCGTAGCGGGTGTGGTCGTTCTGGCCATCGGCGGCCTCGTGTTCGCCGTGATGAACGGGATGACCCCCGAGACACGCCTGGCGGATTCGGCCCCGGCGCACACGGTCCTCTGGGTCGAGGGCAAGGGCCTGGAGTCGGCCTGGAACACGTTCAAGACGACGGACGCGTGGAAGGACCTCGAGCGCAGCAAGACCTACGAACAGGTCGGCAAGCAGTACAAAGACATGCTCGAGATGGCCCAGAAGATGGCCGAGGACGCCGAGAGCCCTCCCGGGCGGATCAAGAAGGCTGGGCTGGCCCTCGACGAGAGCACGCTCTTCGACTTCTTCGGTCAGAGCATCGGCATCGGCCTCCTGGCCCCCGAGGAGGGGAAGGCCGAAGGCAAGGCGTCCGTGCTGTTCATGACCGAGGTCGACATGACCGGCCTCGCCAAGCAGCTGGCCATGCAAGGCGAGTGGACCAAGATCTGGGAGAAGCTCACCGGTGGCGTGAGCGAGGACCTCGATAAGGAAGACTACGAGGGCTACCAGATCATGTGGCCCAAGGCCCTCGCCGAGGCTCCCCAGAAGCCCTACATGACCATGGTCGGTGGCGTGTTCGCGATCAGCCACGACAAGGGCGCGATCCAGGAGGTGATCAAGGTCGCCGCCAAGAAGGCCAAGGGCCTCGGCGAGCAGCCGCGCTTCAAGGACGAGGCCGATCGCCTGCCCCGCGGCGACAAGATCTACGGCTGGATCGACGTCGACTTCCTGCGCAACACCGAGCGCCTGAAGGCGACCGCGCGCCAGGCGGTCGAGGCGGTGGGCATGCCCCCCGAGGCCGCGGACGAGTTCGACCCCGCGGTGATGGACATGCTGCTCGCGGACTTGAACGACAAGCGCCACGGGATCGCGGTCGCGATGCACCTCGACAAGGGCAGCCCCTACCAGTTCCAGGTCAGCGGCTCGCGCGACGCCAACGGGCTGTTCAAGGACAACCCCGTCGTCGACGCCCGCGGGCTGATCGGCAAGGAGACCGTCGCGTTCTTCGAGTTCCGCGACTTCTACGGCCTGCTCAACGGCTACTTCCGCAGCGCGACCTGGACCAAGCTCCTCGAGAGCAAGGCCGGGCAGTGGGTGCTGGACGCGGTGCAGAACCCGAGCCGGATCGAGGCCATGACCGGTGAGGACTTCACCAACACCCCCGCGGGCAAGATGGACAAGGACCCGACCTTCGAGCTGCGCACGGCGCTCGCGCTGACGCTGCCCCTGGTGCAGGAGCTCCTCGGCAACGACATGATCGCCTCGGTCGACCTGCACGCGGGCAAGACCGACCCCAAGGAGCTGGTCTCCGGCGTGGCCTGCCTGCGGGTTCGCCCCTCGCTGCGCGTGCTCTACGACATCGCCGCCGGCGCGGCCGCGACCCACGGCGGGGAGCGCGCCCCCTACACCACCGCGGACCACGGGAAGTCGAAGATCTTCTCGCTGAACCCGAAGATGACCGAGGGCGTGCCGATCCACTGGACCCGCGTGGGCTCGATGATCATGGTCACCAACGACGTCGCCAAGCTGCAGGGCGCCATCGACACCGCCGGCAAGAAGGTGACCGTCGACAACGAGCAGATCCAGGCCGCCTTCGACAAGCTCGAGGACGACTACGTGGCGTTCATGTACTTCAACCAGGCCTCGGCCATGAAGTCCGTGTCCAAGGTCATGCAGGAGCAAATGGGCGAGTCCGAGAAGCAAATGCTCGACGCCCAGATGGCGATGTACGACACCGCCGCCGTGCAGGCCGCCGCGTTCTACGTCAACGACGACTACACCGAGAGCAAGGCGATCCAGTACCAGACCGTCGGCGAGTCCTTCAAGAAGGTCGCGGACGCCACCTACGTCGTCGCCGAGACCGAGCCCCCGGCCTGGAAGACGCTGCCCAAGACCAGCTTCCTCAGCGCGGCGGGCCAGGCCAACGGCCGCCCGGTGATCGACTGGCTGCGCACGAGCTACGAGAGCCTGATGCCCAAGGATCAGCAAGACGAGATGCTGAAGATGGCCTCGGAGTGGCTCGACGGCAAGGACGTGCTGAAGTTCGTCGAGGAGCTCGGTCCGGCCATGGGCATGGGCCTCATCACCCAGCCGCTGCTGCCCGCCGAGGGCGAGGCCTCGCCGATGCTCGTCGCGGTCCCTGGCCTGGTCTACACGGTCCAGCTCAAGAGCCCGACCGAGGCCGAGAAGACCATCAGCAACGCGATCCAGAACGCCCTCGACAAGCTGGTCAACACCCGCGAGGAGGGCGGCTCGCAGGTCGTCGGCGCGCTGCGCACGATCTCGACCGCGCAGTCGCTGTTCCGCGAGGGCGACTACGAGGGCGACAACGAGCTCGACTACGGGACCCTCGCCGAGCTGCTCGAGACGAGCCTCATCGACGCCGAGCTGGCCAAGGGCAAGTACGGCTACCGCTTCCTGGTCGAGGTCGACAAGCGCGAGCCCCAGTTCCTCTGGCGCGCTACCGCGACCCCGATCAAGAAGGGCCCCGAGGCCCGCTTCTACGCCACCGACCAGTCGGGCGTCGTCTACTGGATGGACGAGCCCTTCACCTTCGGTGAGAACGGCGAAATGCCCGCCAAGGCGCAGCCCGCCGGCTTCGACGAGCCGAGCGTGCGCGTGCCCCTCCCGGCTGGGCACCCCGACCGGATCGACGTCAAGGAGACCGAGATCGCCGGGGCCAAGGTCAAGTCGATCGCCATGCCCGAGGAGGCCCGGCGCGAGATGGGCAAGATCATCGGCAAGGGCTTCTCGCCTTGCTGGGCCTTCCACGGCGGCTACCTGGTGATCGCCAGCTCCGAGCACGCCATGGAGGCCGCGATCAAGGCCCAGGCCGGCGAAGACCTGACCACGAGCGCCGAGTTCAAGCGCGCGACCAAGGGCCTCGAGACCAAGGTCGTGGCCTTCAGCCACTTCGACTGGGCCGGCGTGATCGATCAGATCACCGCCAACGGCAAGCTGATCGCCTCCAACGTCGCGCCCCCGCCGGCCGACATGCAGGCGCCGAAGATGCCCGAGTTCCCCGACGAGTGGACTCAGGAGGCCAACGAGAAGTACGAGAAGGACATGGACGCCTACTGGAAGGCCAAGGAGGAGCTGCGCGGCAAGCAAGCCAAGTGGCGCCAGGAGAACGCCGAGGCCAACGCCAAGGCGTTCAAGGAGATCCTCGACTCGTTGAAGATCTTCGGCTCGACCTGCGGCTCGACGACCTACGCCGACGGCGCGGTGATCACCACCACCGTCTCCCGGGTCAACCTGAGCGCCGCCGAGTAGTCCAGCACTCAACCCAGATGATGGCGGGGAGGGGTCCGCGGACCCCTCCCCGTTGTTCTTGGTTCGCGGGTTAGAATCCGCGCGTGAGCGGCAGCGACCTACGACTCTCCCTCCCGGGCCTCGAGCTCGGCGCGCTGGCTTGGGGCCCCGAGGAGGGCACCAAGGTCCTCGCGCTGCACGGCTGGCTGGACAACGCGGCCAGCTTCTCTCAGCTCGCTCCGCTGCTCCCGGACGCGCGGTTCGTGGCCCTCGACCTGCCCGGGCACGGGCACAGCGATCACCGCGGCCCCGCCCAGCACTACCACTTCATCGACTGGGTGGGCGACGTGAGCCGGGCGGCCGACGCGCTGGGCTGGGAGCGCTTCGTGCTCGTGGCCCACTCCATGGGGGCCGCCGTCGCGGCGCTGATGGCGGGCGCCGAGCCGGACCGCGTGGAGCGCCTGGTGCTGATCGAGGGGCTGGGCCCCATCGCCTGCCCCGCCGACGAGTCGCCCGAGCGCCTGGAGCGCTCCTTGGCCCAGTCGCGCCGCCGGGCGCGGGGGACCCGCCCCCGGGTGCACGCCTCCCTCGACGAGGCCGCCGCCCGCCTGCGGGACGTCAACCGCTACCTCAGCCCGGAGGCCGCCCGGACCCTGGTCGCGCGCGGCACGAGCGCCATCGACGGCGGGGTCACCTGGCGCGCCGACCCGCGGCTGCGCGACGTGTCGCCGATGCGCATGACCGAGGAGCACGTGCTCGCCTACCTGCGGCGGATCACCGCCCCGACCCTGGTGATCAAGGCCAGCGACGGGCACGCCTTCGACCCCGAGCTGATCCGCACCCGAGTCGAGGCGATCGCCCAGGCCAGCGTGGTCGAGCTGCCGGGTCACCACCACCTGCACCTCGACGGCCCGCAGGCCGTGGCCGAGGAGCTGCAGCGCTTCCTCGCGGGCCAGGCGGCGCCCCCCGCCCCGGCGCCGCCGAGCGTGGCGGCGATCCGCGCGCTGGTGCTGGACGTCGACGGCGTGTTGACCGACGGGAGCATTGGCTACGACGGCGCGGGCAACGAGCTGAAGCGCTTCAACGTGCAGGACGGGTTGGCGATCAAGCTCCTGCAGCGCGCGGGGATCAAGGTCGCCTGGCTCTCGGGGCGCGGCGGTCCGGCGGTCGAGCGGCGGGCTGGCGAGCTGGGCGTGACCCACGCGTTCCTCCAGATCAAGGACAAGCTCGCGCAGCTGCCCGAGGTCCTCGCGGCCCTCGGCGTCGAGGCCCACGAGGTCGCCTACATGGGCGACGACCTCCCCGACCTCGGCGTACTGCGAGCCGTGGGCTTCCCGACCGCTCCCGCCAACGCCTGCGCCGAGGTGCGCCAGGTGGCGCGCCACGTGACCCAGGCCCGGGGCGGCGCGGGCGCGGTCCGCGAGCTGGCGGAGCACCTGCTCAAGGCCACGGGGCGCTGGGTCCCGTTGCTCAACTAACGACCCCCAGGAGGAGCGCATGCGCTACGTACGGCTCGGAGAGAGCGGACTCAAGGTCAGCGTGGTCAGCCTCGGCTCGTGGCTGACCTACGGCAACGCGGTCGAGGAGGCCCAGGCCAAGGAGTGCGTGCGCGCCGCGATCGAAGGCGGGATCAACCTCTTCGACACCGCAGACGTCTACGCCAAGGGCGACGCCGAGCGCTGCCTGGGCCGACTCCTCGCCCAGCACCGCCGCGAGGGCCTGGTGCTGGCGACCAAGCTCTTCTGGCCGATGTCCGACGACCCCAACGACGCGGGCCTCAGCCGCAAGCACATCATGGAGTCCTGCGCCGCGAGCCTGCGCCGGCTGCAGACCGACTACATCGACCTCTACCAGTGCCACCGCTACGACCCCGAGACCCCGGTGGACGAGGTCGTGCGCGCCATGGACGACCTCGCTCGCCAGGGCAAGATCCTCTACTGGGGGGTCAGCTGCTGGACCGCGGAGCAGATCCAGAGCGCCGTCGAGAGCGCCCGCCGCCAGAACGCGCTCCCCCCGATCTCCAACCAGCCGGTCTACAACCTGCTGCAGCGCGAGATCGAAGCCGAAATCCTCCCGACCAGCGGCGAGCTGGGGCTGGGTCAGATCGTCTACAGCCCGCTGGCGCAGGGGCTGTTGACCGGGAAGTACCGCCACGGTGAGGTCCCCGCGGAGAGCCGCCTGGCCAACGATCGGCTCAACCGCTGGATGAAGGAGCGGATGACCCCCGAGAACCTGGCGCGGATCGATCGCCTGGCGAAGGTCGCCACCGAGGCGGACCTCGCGCTGACCCGAATGGCCCTCGCCTGGTGCCTGAGTCAGCCCGGGGTGTGCTCGGTGATCACCGGCGCGTCCCGCGCCGAGCAGGTGCGCCAGAACGTGGCCGCCGCAGACGTCGAACTCGACGAGGACGTCCTCGGGGCCATCGAGAGCGCCCTCGGCTGAGGAACCGGCCCCGGGCCCGCCCGGAAAGCGGGCTTCAGGTCCCCCCTCTGAGCGAACCGGAGCCCCTCCCGCGAGTGGGGGCAACGTGCTACAGTCTGGTCACTTGCAATCAGGGGAGGACCGCGTGAAGGGTTCGCGCCAGTGGGGACTGTTCGTTGGAGCCATTGTGCTCGTGGGAGGCTTGGCCGGCTGCTTGCCGCTGCACCCAAGCTTCTCGCCGTGCCTGCGTTACGACGAGCCGCCGAGTCCAGACAGTAGGCGTATCCAGTGGAACGAGCTGGCGATGGAGCTGGAGGAGTTCCCGATCCTGACGCTCTCCATCCCGTGGAGGGGCGTCTACGAGCGACAGGTCGAGGTCGGGATTCGCCCGATCACGGCCCGCAAGAACACCCGTCGCGCCGCGCGAATCGGTCCCGCCATCGAGACCATGCGCGAGGCCGTCTACTCCGAGGACGATCCGCGCGCGCTGCAGATCCACCTCGACGAGATCCACCTCGAAGCCCTCCAGACTCGCTGGTCCATCGACGACCGCGCCCACTACAAGCGCGGCTGGGACGAGGAGAACGTCTACGCCGACCCGGTGGAGAAGGACCAGCCCGAGGAAGAGGACGGCCCGGCCGAGGACGCCCCGGCGGACACCACGCCTCCCGCAGAGGACACCACCCCTCCCGCTGAGGACACCCCAGTCGAGGACACCA